>Ga0326728_10004467_pt1 | contig 41345 bp, 38 predicted proteins | sample MB3enrmetagenome_FD_207602 | JGI IMG/M metagenome (GOLD analysis project Ga0326728, IMG submission 207602) | Lab enriched peat soil microbial communities from McLean, Ithaca, NY, United States - MB31MN | ecosystem: Environmental > Terrestrial > Soil > Wetlands > Peat | place: USA: New York... | reverse complement strand
GTCCATCAAGGAGAAACTCTCCCGCTGTCGCCAGACTCTGGAACAGATTCAACCCGGCTGTACGCTGCCGCGCAGCAGAAAGAGACGGAAAACATTGTCCAGTTAATTCTCGGACACTACACTAGCTACAAGGAGGACTCTTGCCTCGCAGGCCTATCATCACTTTAATTACAGACTTCGGAACGGCGGACCATTATGTGGGGACGATGAAGGGTGTTATCCTCAACATCAACCCCGAGGTTCAACTGGTGGACATTTGCCACCAAATCGCCCCTTACGATATTTTCGAGGCCGCCTACGCGCTGCTCCAGAGCTACAGGTTCTTCCCCAAGGAGACTATCCATCTGGTGGTTGTCGACCCCGGAGTGGGGACCGCGCGGCGGCCTATCCTGGTTAGTGCCGGGCAATACCGATTCGTGGCGCCTGACAACGGGGTCCTCTCACTGCTTTTGGCGCGCGAGGCTAATGCCAGGGTCTGGCACATCACTGCCGATCACTATTTCCTCAATCCCGTCAGTAACACCTTTCATGGCCGCGATATCTTTGCTCCTGTGGCCGGCTGGCTGAGCAGGGGAGTAGAAGAAGCAAAATTCGGCGACCTGATCATCGACTACACCAAGTTCAGCTCTCCGAAACCCAAACGGGTGAACGAGAATCTCATCAAAGGCATGACCTTAAAGGTGGACTCGTTTGGAAACCTCATCACCAACATCAGTCCGGAAGACGTCCCGGAGCTGTTTTCGGAGAATCCCCCGCCCTTCAAAATCATGATCAACCAACAGGAGATTACCCGCCTCAATTTGGCCTATTCCATGGGCAGGCCCTCGGAGCTTTTTGCCATCGTGGGGAGTTCCGGGTTCATTGAAATCTGCACCAACCGCGGCTCTGCCGCCAAGATGCTGAATGCCAACCGAGGCGTAGAAGTAGGCGTGATTATCGAGGCAGTTTCTCAATCCTGACTTTCGCCACGCGCCGCCCGTCCATCTCCGCCACGGTAAACCGGCGGCCTTCATAAACGACGCTCTCGCCGCCTTTGGGGATCAGGCCCAAAAGCGCAAGGACAAACCCGGCCAGCGTTTCATAACCCTCCCCACGGGGCAGCACGATGTCGTAGTCATTCGCCAGTTCCCTGAGACTGATCGACGCGTCCATCAGGAGCACGTTGCCACTGACCTGGTGGATGGCTTGCTCGTCCTGGTCGTACTCATCGCGGATTTCGCCCACGAGTTGTTCCAGAACATCCTCAACGGTCACCAGGCCAACGTAAGTGCCGAATTCGTCCACCACCAGGGCCAAATGAGAATGTTGTTTCCGCGCATCCTCGAGCACCTCGCTGAGAGGCTTGGCCTCAGGGACGATCATGGGTTGGCGGAGTATGGGGCGCAAATCCATGGGGGTTTGCAGGGGCACGCCACTCTTCAGCCGCTCGGAAACCACTCGCAACAGGTCCTTGGTATAAAGAATGCCCACCACATGATCCGGCGAGCCTTCATAAATCGGCAGGCGCGAGTGTTGGTCTTTCACGATCCGGTCGAGCAGGAGCCTGAGGTCCTGGGTGAGCGGGAGGCAAGTAATCCTGCTCCAGGGCAGCATGATCTCCCGAACCAGGATGCGGTCCAGGTCAAAGACCGTGTCGATGATATCCTCTTGCTCTTCCCGCAGAAGCCCATGCTTGCGGATCGACGACACAATCAGTTTCACTTCTTCCGGCGTGGGCAGCGGCCTATAACCTTGCAAAGGAGAACGGCCCAGCGCCCCCAAAACGCCGTTCGCCATTCCCACTAGGGCTCGCACCGGGTAACGGCTTAGCCTCAGAAAAATGAGCATGGGCCGGGCGACAACCAAGGAAACCATCTCGGCATGGTCATACGCCACCGCTTTTGGAACCAACTCTCCCAGCACCATGAGAAAAACGGTGATGAGCACAAAGGCAGAGGCCGCCGCTATCGAGTGGACCAGCACCGCGGAGGCTTGCCGGTGGAGTCCGAGGCCGACCAGACGCTGGAGTGCCTCAGCGATGAATCCCTCCCCGAGCCAGCCCATCAGCAGGCTCACCACCGTTACCCCAAGTTGCGTACCTGAAATGAGCGAGCCGATATCCGCCAGCAGGACCTGGACAAGGCGGGCGCGAGAATTACCTTGCCGCGCCAGTTGCTCGATGCGTGTCCGCCTCACGCTCAGCAGCGCATATTCGGTGGCGGCGAAAAACGCATTGAGCCCGATCAGGCCGAGGATCAGTAGACCACGGAGCAGAACCATGTCGAAAATACCTGCGCTTGTGCCATTGTAGGATATAAAAGCATCTAGGAGACGCCCGAGAAAATCAATCGGATAGGCTTTCGATCCGCAGGCCTTCGATGTCCTCGAAGTGCCTGTGATTATTGGTGAGGAGAGTGAGATCGTGCTGGCGGGCGGTCACGCCGATGATGAGATCGAAGTCGGCGACGCGCTTCCCTTCGGCGCGCAATCGGCCCCGCTCTTTCCCGAATAGGCGGGAAGTCTCTTCATCGATACCAATAACAGTCAGGTCTTGCAGAAAGTCTTGCAGGCCCCTTTCGTTTTTTTCGGGGTCCCGCGAATACAGGATTCCCTCATAGACCTCGGCGAGGGAAATGATCGAAAATCCGAGGCCACTGCCTGCAAGCTCCTCCAAACGTTGCCGGGTTCGCGTCTGTCCGTTCAGATGGTTTATGGCCCAATCCGTATCCACCAGGTAGCGCGCGTTCATAGCTTTGGCTCCGCGCGGGTTGAGAGCAGGCGATCCTCGTAGATATCGCGGATCAGCTTCTCGGCGTCGATCGTTCCCTGCCAGCTTCCGAAGGAGCGTCCCAATCCCTCCCCAGTACGGCGTGCCGGGACGGAGATGACTGTCACGAGCACCTCCTTACCTTCGGGCAGGTCCAGTTTTTCGAGCGGTTCCAATCCCCCCCTTTTGACGCGGGCGCGTATCGTTACACCCACGGCATTCCTCCTTTCCTCGTTCTTCCAAATCATGCCATTAACTCACTCTGCTTTCAACTTCAATTCGAACCTTCAAGGGACTGCGGAGTTCTGCTAACATAGGACAGATGTTCGATGAGATTGTGACCGTCACCGGAAACCGCGCCCTCAGCGGCAGTCATTTTCTGTTGAGTGTTGAATCTCCCCGCCAGGCACAGGCCACGCGTCCCGGCCAGTTTGCCATGCTGCGAATTCTCGGCCGGTCGGATGTGTTATTGCGCCGGCCGATGAGCATCTATGACCTCAAGGCCGGAAAATCCGAGGGAAAGAATGCCCACAAACCGGGTTCTCCGAGGATTCTTCAACTCCTTTACAAGGTTGTGGGACACGGCACCCGGCTAATGTCCGAACTCAAGCCGGGAGACCAGGTCGGATTGTTGGCCCCCCTGGGCCACGGCTTTTTCGAGGAGGAGTATCTGCCCCGAGCCCACGAGGCGAATGAGATTCTTCACGTGGCGGGAGGCATCGGAATAGCCGCCCTGCTTCTGCCGGCGAAGCGCCTGGCGGAGGCAGGATTTCATCAGCGGCTCTTCTTCGGTGGGCGAAGCAAGGCGGACTTGGTCGGTGTCGAGGATTTCAGGCCGCTGGCGCGCGGCATACTGTTAGCCACGGAGGATGGGTCAGCGGGCTATCGCGGTTTCGTCACCAGGCCGCTGGAACAATACCTGGCGCGTCACACCAATAAAAAATACCTGCTGATGGTTTGCGGGCCTTGGGCCATGTTGCGCGCCTCAGTGGAGTTGGCAAAAAAGTATGGCCACTCGTGCCTGGTTTCCATGGAAAACCGCATGGGATGCGGCCTGGGAGTTTGCCTGGGCTGCTGCATCCGCGTTCAGGGCTCCGGCCACGAAGCCTATCAGAGAGTCTGCACTGAGGGGCCGGTGTTCTGGGCGGAAAAGGTGGTTTGGGACGTGTAGAGTTGAGAAGTCAAGAGTCGAAAGTCAAGAGTTGGGGTCGAAGGTTGAGATGTCCGTAAGAAACAAAAACGGCTGTCGTTCCGAGGATAGGGAGGAATCTCGCTCTGCTTACAAGTCGAGGAGTCGTAACTCGAGGGTGGAAGAGTCTTTAACTCCTCGACTTTCGACTCTCGACTTCTCGACTCCCCAGGAGCCATTCATCCCGCAGATCGAGACCGAAATCGCCGGCATCCTCTTCCAAAATCCGGTGTGGACGGCGAGCGGCACTTTTGGATACGGCAAGGAATTCTCCCATTTGATTGACTTAAACGAGTTGGGGGCCATCGTGGTAAAGGGCATCTCCCCCGAGCCGATGGAAGGGAATCCGTCGCCGCGCATCTACGAAACCGAGTCCGGAATGCTCAATGCCATAGGCCTTCAGAACGTCGGCGCCAAGCGTTTCCTCGCTGAGAAACTCCCCTTTCTGCGCACTCTGAAGGCGCGCTGCATCGTCAACGTCTTTGCCTATTCCACGGAGGATTACGTCCGGTGCATTGAGACTTTGAACCAAGGCGAAGGCATCTCTGCCTACGAACTCAACATCTCCTGCCCCAATACGCGTTGTGGCGGCATGGTCTATGGCAGCGACCCGAAGCTGACCGAAGAAGTGGTGGCAGCGTGCAAGAAGGCAGCACGGTATCCACTCATGGTGAAACTCTCTCCCAACGTCACCGATATTACGGTTATTGCGCGCGCCGCAGAATCGGCCGGGGCCGACGCCCTCTCGGTTGTCAACACCCTGGTGGGCATGGCCATTGACATCGAAACGCGGCGGCCCCGTCTCTGGAATGTAACCGGGGGGCTATCAGGCCCGTCTATCAAACCAGTAGCCCTGCGCATGGTGTATCAGACTGCGCGGGCCGTGAAGATCCCGGTCGTTGGATTGGGAGGCATATCCAACACGGAGGACGCTCTGGAGTTCTTCATCGCCGGAGCCAGGGCAGTGCAGGTAGGCACGGCAAATTTCTACGACCCGGGAACTTCGGTTCGTATAGTGCAAGGGTTGCACGAGTACTTTCGGAAGAAGCGGCTTCATCTTTCTGAGATAATCGGTTCCCTGAAGGTTCCCGAACGTGCAACCCCAACAGGTACTGAGAATTGACCCCCTGCGGCCTATCCACTTTGGCAACTTTCTTGCCTTGATCCCCGGGGGAAATGTGCAGGGGCTAGGGCGTAGGCAGGGGTTAGTTTCGGACAACGCTGCGGGCGTTGATTGACAACGGTTAAACCGTTTGCTAGATTGGCTAGACGCGGCTTTGCGGAGAGTACCTCTGATTGAAACCAGGAAGTTCTTGCTCGGGCTGGCGGCCGGCACAGCACTTTTGCTAACCTCCGGGTGCATGGTGCGGCGGAAAACACAGATTCAGCCCTCACAATTGCCCCCACCGGCACGCGAAGCGTCCCTTGCCGAGCTGGTCGCCGCGCTCAATGCCAGAAGCCAAAGTGTCCGCACCCTGACGGCCACCGTGGACCTTGAACCGACGGCCGGGTCCATTTACTCTGGCGTCATCAAGGAATACCACGACGTCAGGGGTTTCATATTGGTCGAAGGGCCCGCGATGATTCGAGTGTTGGGGCAGGCCCCGGTGGTGCGGACAGATATCTTCGACATGGTTTCCAACGGCGAGGAGTTCCGCTTGTATATCCCATCCAAGAACAAGTTCGTTGTGGGGAAGACAGCTTTCCGTCGGCCCGCGAAGAACTCCCTCGAGAACCTGCGGCCTCAACACATTCTGGAGGCCTTGCTGCTCCCGGCGTTCGATCCTTCTAATGAAAAGTGCTTCTTGGAAGAGGCTGAGGAAGGCGGGCGCCGATTTTATGCTGTCACCATCGTGGAGCCCGCCGATAGCGGGGAATTACGCCTGAAGCGGAGGGCCTGGTTTGACCGCGCCAGTCTCGAGTTGGTCCGCATGCAATTCTACGAGTCGGAGGGCCTTTATGTTGAGGACGTCCATTACTCCGACGATCACGATTTTCAGGGAACCAGCTACCCATCTCATATCGAGGTGGTGAGACCGATTGAAGACTACCGCCTGGCGATCACTATTCTGAAGGCGACTTTCAACCAGCCCATCGAGCCTGAGAAATTCATCCTCAACCAACCCCCAGGCACACAACTGGTTGACCTGACCGCGAAGGCCCAGCAGGAGAACCCCCGTGATCAATAAGCTGATCGTCTCCAACATCCTGCACCGTCCGATCCGTACGGTGGTGAGTGCCCTGGCGGTGGCGATTGAAGTCGCCATGGTGATGCTGTTCGTGGGGCTGTGTCACGGGATTGTGAATGAGTCGGCCCAACGGCTGGAGGGTGTGGGCGCGGACATTATGGTGCAACCGCCAGGAGCCTCGTTCCTTCTTGCTTTTTCCCAGGCGCCCATGCCGGTCAAGATTGGAGACCGGCTTAAAGAAATCCCACACGTGCTGGCCGTGGCGCCCGTGCTTTTCAATTTCAATTCCAGTGGCGGCTTGAATATCATTTACGGGATCGACATGCCCTCTTTCGATCGGGTTACCGGGGGCTTCGTTTATCACGATGGCGGGCCGTTCCAGAACCCCTATGACATCCTGGTGGACGATCTGTATGCCCGGGCGAACCACATCAAGGTGGGGCAGACGATTTCCCTGTTGAACCACGAGTTTCACGTGTGTGGCATCGTCGAACATGGCAAAGGTGCGCGGCTCTTTATTCCCATGAGCACGGCCGAGGACCTTCTGCAAGTGCAGGACAAGGCCTCCATCTTTTTCGTCAAGTGCACCGAACCCGGTTACACCGATGAGGTTTCCGATGCTATCCACCAGTTGCTGCAAAAATACCAGGTCAGTCCCGTGAAAGAATGGATGTCTTTAATGACCTCCAACAATTTGCCTGCTCTGAACGCTTTCATTACTGTCATAGTCGCCATCGCGGTGGGGATCGGATTCCTGGTCATTTTCCTGTCCATGTACACAACGATTACGGAGCGTACGCGGGAGATAGGGATTTTGAAGTCGCTTGGAGCTTCAAAAGGGTATATCATTGCAGTGATTCTGCGCGAGGCCGGCCTTCTCACCGCGGTGGGGATCATCGTTGGGTACCTAATCGCGGCGGTAGCTCGCAAGGCCATCCTGGGGGCGTTCCCGACCCTTTCCATAGAGCTGACAATGGAATGGGCCCTTTACGCCGCCATTCTCGCGCTGGCCGGAAGCACGCTGGGGGCTTTCTATCCCGCGTTACGCGCAGCTCAACTTGACCCTGTGGACGCGCTGGCGTATGAATAAATGGAACCCATAATCGTCACTCGCGACCTGAAGAAAGTTTACCGCCTCGGCAAAGTCGATGTGCAAGCACTGCGAGGTGTGGATTGCACTGTCCATGAGGGTGAACTCGTGGCGGTGGTGGGGCCGTCCGGCTGCGGGAAGTCCACTTTGCTCCACATTCTGGGCGGCCTGACCGGTCCCACCAGCGGCGACGTGCTGGTGGATGGCAATGATTTCAGCAAGATGACGGATGCTGACCGCACGCGCTTCCGGCGGCACACCATCGGGTTCGTCTTCCAGCGCTTCAATCTGCTGCCCACCCTCACGGCGCGAAACAACATCGCCATCGCCCAGGACATCCAGGGTAACGGGTTCAATCCGCACCGCTTTCAGGCGGTGGTCGAGATGCTCGGTATCCAGGCCAAACTCGATCATCGACCCTTCGCGTTGTCGGGTGGTGAACAACAGCGTGTGGCCATCGCTCGCGCCGTCATTTGTGAACCCAAGATACTCCTGGCGGATGAGCCGACGGGTAATCTGGACACGGAGAATTCGCAGAGCGTTCTCAACATGCTTAGAGACCTGAACCGAAGCTTTGGGCAGACCATCCTGATGATCACCCACAACCCCGAGGCTGCTGCGGTGGCGGACCGGATTATCCGCATGCGGGATGGGCGCATTGTTTCTGATTGAAAGCAGCTTTCAGCCATCAGTTCTCAGCGATCAGCAAACACGCTGAGAGCTGACGGCTGAGAGCTGAGAGCTTTTTATGGCTCAGAATACGGAATCCCGCAATCCCACCGTGGCGCGATCCCAGCCCGGCGCGCCGGAGGGTGGCGTCGAGGGGACCTGGGAAAAGATCAAACATGGCATCCGCCGCACCGTTTTCTGGTCGTATGAGCGCGGGACTTGGCAGTACGATCTGATTGTGTTGGCCATCCTGGCCTTCATTTTCCTGTCACCGCACAGCTGGTTCAATGACCGCCCCACGCTGGAATTGACCGACCTTCGGCACCAGCAAGGCTTCGTCGAAATGGGGCACGGAAAGCAAGGATGGCGCTACCTGGTGGACGCCAGGCTTGTGGAATCGTTTGCGGCTACCAAGCCTGAGGACGCCATCCAGATTATTCTGAGCCGGCAATTGCACCAGCCTTTCACCGTGCTATCGATTGTGCCCATCATCGATAAGAACAAAGTCGTGCTCGGCTACACGGTGCTGGTAAGCCGGTAGGAATCACATAGGGGCGGCCCTTGTGGCCGCCCTGGGGGTAACCAGAAGGGTTGTCTTTAGGGAGTGACCTTGATCCAACCTGTCATTCTGAGCGAAGCGAAGAATCCCTGCGGTTCGTCGCAGGCTGCTCAACTTAACGGGCAACTGCGGAGATTCTTCGCTTCGCTCAGAATGACAGCTTCTAGACTCAGTTTGATCTGGCTTCTCTTCGCCGCCGGGCTTGCAGCGCCGATGCGCACCGGCGGGGTTGCCCTTTTCCCCCGCAAAGGAAAACTCCCGCCCGATCTCTCCGAAGTCCTTTCGCGCATGAACGACGCGGCAAAGCGCTTGAAGAACCTTTCAGCAGACCTCGAGTACACCAAGGTCACTGTCCTCGTGAACGATAAGTCGACAGAGGAAGGCCGCCTCTTTTTCCGCAAGGGCAAGACTCCGGAGATCCGGATTGAAATGCAGCCACCCGAATCCAAGGTCATCCTTATTAGGAAGAACAAGGCGGAAATCTACCTGCCGAAGATCAATCAGCTCCAGGAATACAATCTCGAGCAAAAGTCGGGACTGGTGGAGGAGTTCTTTTTGCTCGGCTTCGGTTCGGAAACGGGAGAACTGAAGAAGTCCTACAGGCTGAAGTACTTGAAAGAAGAAGAGCTCGCGGGCGATACGACGGCGGTGCTTGAACTGACACCACGAAAGGAGAGCCTCGCCTCCCAGCTCACGAAAATCCAGATGTGGGTCAGCGAGGAATCGTGGCTGCCCGTCCAGCAGCAATTCTTCGAGGCGGGTGGCGATTATCTGATTGCCCGCTACAAGGGCGTCAAGGTGAACCTCGGGATACCCTCTTCCACCTTTGAAATCCATCCTGCCGAGGGAGTCAAGCGCGTCAAGATGAACTAGGCCAGACAAAGGGTAAAGGGTAAAGGGTAAAGGATAAAGTATAACGCCTACAGATTATGGATTTAGTTTACTAGGTTATCAAGTTATATCAATCTGCGCGACAGGTACGACCGGCTCACCATAAGGTGACTAGGGGAAGGTCGCGTTCTATTTCATCGGACCTGGATGTAACTGAGAGCGGTAAGCATTCCGTGCTCGCGAACCTTCTGCGGATCCCCCGCGCAAACCTTTATACCCTCCCTTTATCCTTTACCCTTTACACTTCTGAAGTCTACCGCATCACTGCCTGCCGGACCTGCGCCAGAACGTACGGCCCTTCTGGAATAAGCGCAATGCGTGCGCCTGGAGTTAGGGAGGAAGTGAGCGCACTAACGGCGGCCTCTGCCGCGGCATAGGCTTTTCCCCAAAGCGATGCAATGTACTGGCGCGGCAGACCAGGAACGTAGTAGAGCACTTCTGCCTTGGCGGTTACCAGCGCCAGTTTCTCGAGTTGCCACTGGTCCACCACCACGGGCCCCCGGGCAATGTCATCCATGAAGCCGCGGTCCGTGGGGTGCTCGGCCAGCATCTGACTGAATTCGGCGCCGCCAGGCCCTTCCGCGCATTCCGCCAGCAGCAGAATCTTGCCGCCGGGCTTCACAATGTGCGAGGCAGCGGTGATTCCCTTGATGGCTTGGTAAAAGGTGAGGTCCAAGGGGTAGCCTGCCGACGTGGTGATAACCGCGTCGACCGGCTCATCCAGGGTTTCGAGCATCACCTGCGAGACGAACTCCCTACCCTGGCGATGGGCTGCCACCGGCTCTCCCGCAAAGAGTGCTGCAATCGGACGCCGCACCGTCCCTCGGGCCAGCGCCGCGTCCACCATGAAGTCGTGCCGCGCCATGCCAGCAATTTCCAGAAGCTCGCAGTGCAAGGGGTTACCCTCGATCGACCCTTCCACCACGCGGGAATCTCGCATGAACTTCGAGCTGTGCAGAACCTTGATGGTCTCCTGCGCTGCGAGCCCCGGCGCAATCAGCTTCCTTCCTCCGGAAAAGCCCAGCATCAAGTGAGGCTCGATAAACCCGAGGGTGATGTGGAGGTCCGCGGAAAGGAAACGCGCGTCAATGAAGACGGGAGTTCCTGAGGCCGTATCACCCAGGTAGTGGTGTTCGGCGACCTGGCGCGCGTGGTGGTTGACGACACGCCATTTCCCGGCCACCCACTCTCCACAAATCTCCCCGATTTCTGCCTCCGTGGCCGGACGGTGCAGGCCGGTGGCAATCAGGATGGTGATGCGCTCGCGTGCAATCCCCGCCGCCTCGAGCCTGGCGAGCAGAGGCGGCAGGAGCTCCCGGTTCGGCGCAGGACGTGTGATGTCACACACAGAAATCGCCGCCGATGTCTTCCCAGTGGCGAGTTGCGTGAGCGGTGGGCCTGCTACAGGGGTGTCGAGCGCCCGCTCGATGGCCGCCCCGGGCTCCGCCAGTGGAACCGCCGAGCGCGCCTCCAGCACCTGATAGCAAAATCCCTCGGGCAATTCCAAGACTAACCCCGCTTTTCCGAAAGCAAACCAGGTTTTCATAATGGCATTCTACCCTAACCAGCTTGGCATTGATTGGGCATACGCCATCGGAATACTCGTCGGTGTAGCCTTAGGGCGGAGAATGAACCGACGAAACTGAAGTTCAAAGAAGCCCACTACCTTTTAATCAGGACACTACCGCAAGGATGGGCCGGTGTGGTAGAATTTCTTCTGCAAGCAGGATTTTCCAAGATCTATTTCAACTTTTGCCACGCGCTCATCTTGACGCGGGTGGCGCATATCCGCCGCGGCGGATCTTGTATGTATGCGCCCCGTTCTTGGCGTGGACAGGAGGGCACCCTAAGGGCGGCGACATGGGAGAGCAATGTCGCCGCCACCGTTGATCTTTTTGATTTCCAGCAAACGAGGTGTGGCGATGCCGAAAATAGCTAAGGTCGCTGTGTATGTATTAGTGGTTCTTATTCTGGCCCTTTCGATTGCCGTCACCCTGACAATCGGCTGGTTGCCGTTCCTCGGCCCAAACGCTCGTCCGTTGACCGATCGCACCTTCGAGCGAACACCCGAGCGCTTGGCCCGCGGCCAGTATCTGACGGAAAACCTCGGATGCTTCGAATGCCACGGCGAACGCGACTGGACGAAGCACGACGCGCCACTGATTGAGGGCACGCGCGGTGCCGGCTACGCCGACTTCCCCATGGCAGGGCTTCCGGGCCGCGTTGTTCCGCCCAACATCACGCCCGACCCCGAAACCGGCGCCGGCAATTGGACTGATGACATGCTGGCGCGCGCCATCCGCGAGGGAATCGGGCACGACGGTCGCGCGCTGTTTCCTTTTATGCCCTACCCGGACTTCCATAGAATGTCCGATGAAGACTTGGCCTCCGTGATCGTCTATTTGCGCTCCATTCCGCCAATTCGAAAAGCGCTGCCGAAGACGGAGATCATCTTCCCTGTGAAGTACCTCATGCGCAGTGCCCCTGAGCCCATCACCGCGCCCGTGCCTCAACCCGACGTCTCAACGCCCGTCAAGCGCGGCGAATACCTGGTGACCATCGCAGCCTGTACGGATTGCCACACGCCGCAGGCAAAAGGCCAGCCCATACGCGGCCTCGAATTTGCCGGTGGCTTCGTCCTGGAAGGTCCGTGGGGTCGAGTAGCAAGCGCCAATATTACCCCGGACCCCTCCGGCATCCCCTATTACGACGAAGCGCTCTTTCTGGAAATGATCCACACCGGGTACGTCAAGGCGCGGAAGATCAACCAGATCATGCCCTGGTTCGATTTCCGGAACCTCACTGACGAGGACCTGAAAGCCATCTTCGCCTACTTGCGCACGCTTAAACCCGTAAAGCACCGTGTTGACAACACCGAACCACCCACTTTCTGCAAGCTCTGTGGCTCCAGCCATGGGGCAGGAAACCAAAATTAGCAGGGTCGAATTACTCGTGTCGCCTTTTCCTCTCCGATCGACGAACAACCCGCACAAGGCCCCGGCAGGACGCCAACAGTGATAGAATCTTGGCTGGCGGAAGGCCAAGATGGGAATTCCTGCCACCCACGGGGGACGAGGGGTAGCATTCGCGGGAAGGCCTGCGAGGACGCTCCTGAACGTCTGGCCTGGCTGGCGCCAAGGCGGGCGACCGCGACTCGCGCGGGGCGCCCGGCGTGCTTTTCCAATACTAGTCTTACTGCTTACTTTCTCAACCCCTTCCGGACTGCGCGTTAGGGGCCAAGAGCCCAGCGCGACCTCGACCATTAAAGTCGCAGCCACCTCCGTGGCGGTCGACGTGATCGTGACGGATAACAAGGGCCGCCACGTAAGCGGTCTCACCGCCAGTGATTTCCGCGTCTACGAGAACGACGCCCCGCAAAAGATCGTGTCCTCCACGCCGCCCGTCGAGCCCGCCAAAGCGGCGCCGTCGAGGGCCCCCGGCAGCTCGCTGCCACTCGAATCGGACGCCACGCACGCCCAGGAAGCTCAGACCAGAGCACAGGCAGCGCGGCAAGCCAGCGTTGGCTCGCAGAATCCCGAGGAAATCGCCCCTCTTGCTCCGCCGCCCTCAGCCGGGCCAGCGGGCGCAAAGCGCGCTCCGGCCAACCTCACTCAAGCCGAAAAGCTCGCCCATGTCCGCTTCATCACGATGGTCTTTGATATCGCAGACATTCAGGCCGGGAACCTGAAACGGGCGCGCGATGCTGCGGAAAAATACTTGAAAACTCAGGTCGCTCCGGAAGACTTTGTGGCCATCTACCGGGTTGACGCCAGCCTGCACCTTGCGCAGGCGTTCACGCAGGACAAAGATCAGGCCGCCCGAGCCCTGAGGAAAATCAGCGAGCATGTAACCACGGGACGCCTCACCGCTCAGCAGAGGATCGAAACGCAGGAGGAAATTAACAGCATCGTGAAGGCTTGTGCGAGCCAGCAGGGGGGCTTTGGAAGGGGATTGACCCGCGGCGGCTGCGACTGGGGCGGACTGAGGACGCTCCAAAACTACCTTTGGAACCTGAGCATTATGCAGGCCCGGGCAGTGTTTGTTGCTCTGCGGGCGATCGCTCAATCCTATGCCGACATCCCCGGACGCAAGAATGTGGTGGTATTCGCTGAGGGGTTTATTCACTCTCCACAGGCACAGGCTCAACTGACTTCGACTATTGACGCCGCCAATCGCGCCAATGTGGCCTTCTACATTATTGATGCTTCAGGGCTGACAGCACCTTACGGCGCGCAGAGCAATGTTATGGAGGTGACCGACAACGAGGAGGCCTTCGTCGCAGCCAATGCAGGACCCGCTTCCAATAAGTTCGACTGGATCGGACGCTTGGGAAAAGACAATGTCCACGACGATTTGCAGCAGCTTGCTACAGCTACGGGTGGAATACTGATGAAGAACCAGAACGATCTCGTGGCGGGACTTTCCCGGGTGGACGACGACTTGCGCGAGGTTTATACGCTCGTCTATCAGCCTGCGAACACAAATTATGACGGATCGTTCCGGCACATCAGAGTAGAGGTTACAGCGCAGCGCTACCACCTTCGCTACCGCCTTGGCTACTGGGCCATCCCGCCCGGCGAAGAAATGCTGATGAGCCCCGCCGCCGCCCAACTGCTCGCCGGCGTGGCGAGTGGCGAGCTGAGGCCGAGCTTTGCTCCCGAATTGAACGGGACCGTGCTGCTGGCGCCGAATGGCCGATTGGCAGCTCCGGTGCGCGTGACGCTCCCAGCCAAAGAGGTAAAGTTCGAAAAGGACCCTGCCCGGGATGTCTATCACGGTGGAATCACTTTTCTACTGCTGGCACGTGATTCGGCTGGGCACATCGCTTCCGCACACCAGCGCTTCATCAACCTGGAATTCGATTCCCCACAGCTCGCGGACTTCCAGAAGCAGATGCTCGCCATTGACGCTCGAATGACGATTCCGAAACTGGAGCCATTGGCGCTCGAAGTGATTCTCCAGTTTGTGGATGGAACCATCGGGATCGGGAAACAACATGTGGCGCTCGCAAGCAGCGCAACCGGCCCCCAACTCACCGGCCTGCTGCTGACGAACCGGGTGCAAGCGGCATCCGGGCCGGCCGATCCGGCCGACCCGCTGCACGGGGCGGGATTTCAGCTCGAAGTGCCCGCCAACCCCCAATTCGCTCCTGGCGACAAGTTGACGGCGTATTTCGGCGCGCTGGGCGTGCCGCAGGATGCATCCTCCGGGAAGCCCGGCCTCGAGCTTTCGTTCAGCATTCGCAAGGCAGACGCGGTGATAGCAACCCTGTCGCCCGAGCGCGCTGTGGGCGCTGCGGGCCAAAACCTCCTGCTGATACTGAAGCAGATCGACCTGAGGTCCCTCGAGCCCGGCAAGTACGCGCTCCAGGTGACAGCGGAGGATTCCGGGGGTCAAGTGGCGGCAAGCCAGTCGGCAAATTTCACCATCGTTCGCGCCGCCGCGGGAGAGGAATCAGCAGCGCTGGGGCCGGAAGCCTTCGTGCTGGCAGGTGATGAAAACCCGGCGGGCATTGCCCCGCCTTCCACGCCGAGCCGCGCAACCCAAGAACGTGTTACGCCATCGCTGCTCAATGCGCCCTTGAATGAGCTGGTAAAAACGGCGCATGAACTCAAGGGAATCGCGCCGGCCACCGGGCAAGACGAACTGCCGCTTATCCTGAATAGAGTGGGGGACAACGTTGAATCATTTGTTCGCAATCTTCCCAACACTGCTTCCACGGAAGAAGTTCGGCAGCGGACTCTGGACAGTGCGAATGAGTCCACCGCTTACAAGTTCCGATACCTGGCGCTCACACAACAGGGGGCGCCCGCCACCCGGCTGGACGAATTCCGCCAGGACTCCGAGGGCCACGAAGTGGATGCGCAGAGGATGATGAGAGGGTCTCCGATTGTGACGCGCGGTTTTGTCTCTCTGCCGCTGTTGTTTCACCCCCAGTACCGGACGGGGTCGGACTTCCGGCTGTTGGGACGCCAAACCCTGGGGCCGCATGAGACCTATGTGATCGGCTTTGTACAGCGCAACTCTGCCGCCTTTTCGGGCGGTACCAATCTATCGGGACACTGGACAGCCTTGCTGGTGCAGGGGGTGGCATGGGTCGACACTACGACCTGCCAGATCCTCCGAATGAAAACGTGGCTGTTGCCGGGACTAGCGAGCGTGGCGGACGTCACCACGACGGTGGATTTCAGCGAAGTCCACTTCAAGCACAATTCACTGGCCTTCTGGCTGCCGCGAGATGTGGTGGTGGAGGTCGTCTGGAAGGGAAAGCTGTACACAAACCGCCACCACTACTCCGACTATAAGGTGTTTAGCGTCGAAGCCGGCGAGAAGGCGCCGCGCAGTTGATTATCTAAAATGCTGAATTGGCTTGGTTTGGGTGAGTGTGAGAGGAGGGATGGGGTCCGGAATGGTGGAAAACGACTGGGCACAATGGCCCACTTTTCGGCCCCGGGGTGCTGCAAATGGCACACCATCCAGCGCGGGCACGCGCGTTTGGGCAATTTGCTTCCTAAGTTCACAAGATGACGAAGGTCACAGGTTGCGATTTGCAACACAAACCAGCCGCTTGTTGACCCTTGGCTGGCAAAGGAATTGCTCGCCCCCACATGCTAGGGTTCGGACTACAGCAAGAACTGGCACGATGCCGCTCCAAATTCCAGGCATCGGGCACGCCAGAGTGAAATCTGACGCCCTTCGAAGGAGGCTGACGCTGATCACAGAGAACACAAGGCAAACAGTGACTCCGGCTCCCGAAAGCAGACCTAAAGTTAAACTCAACCCCAAAGCACCTCGTCAGGCCTTGCCACTCCTCTCCCCAGAGGAGCGCCTGCGTGGTCCCGAGGAGGTGGCGCTGGGGTTTTCGCTGGCGCAGGTTCAAGTTGAGGCACTCCGCTGCTTGCAGTGCAAGAATCCGACTTGTGTCGAGGCCTGCCCGCTGCACATCAATGTCAAGGAGTTCATAGGCCGGATGGCGCAGGGCGATTTTGCCGGGGCTTTCGATAAAATCAGTGAGGAAAGTCCTTTTCCGGGTATCTGCGGCCGAGTGTGCCAGCATGAGCTTTACTGCGAGCATGCCTGCCTGTTGGGCAAGAAACTCGAACCGGTGGCGATCGGATCTCTGGAGCGGTTTGCGGCCGATTATCACCGTCAAGCAACGTCTCCTCCGCCGCAACCATTGACGCTCGATGGGGCCCGCGTGGCCTTGGTGGGGAGCGGCCCCGCTTCACTTATTGCGGCGTACGATCTGGTGCGAAACGGCTACCAGGTGAGCATTTTCGAAGCGCTCCATGGCCTGGGTGGCGTGTTGGCTTACGGCATCCCCAATTTCCGTTTGCCGCGCGCCATCATTCGTGACGAGGTAGATCGCCTCCGAAGGATGGGCGTCGAGTTTCGCACGGATTTCATCGTAGGCAAGACGGTCACGGTGGAGGAATTATTCGCGCAGGGATTTCAGGCCATCTTTCTGGGCACGGGCGCCGGTCTGCCGCACTTGATGAACATCCCCGGGGAAAACCTGATCGGCGTCTACACCGCCAATGAATACCTGACGCGGCTGAATCTGATGGAGGCCTTCCGCTTCCCGGAGTCTGACACTCCGGTGCGGATCGGCTCGCGGGTGGTAGTGGTGGGGGGAGGGAACTCCGCCATGGATGCGGCCCGTTGGTCGCGGCGCATGGGCGCTGATACGACGATCATGTTCCGGCGCGGGCGCGCCGAATTGCGTGCCCGGCTGGAGGAGATCGAGCACGCCGAGGAAGAAGGAGTGCGCTTCGATTTCCTGGCGGCGCCGGTCCGCCTCTTCGGTGACGACCAAGGGGTGCTGCGAGAGATGGAGTGCATCCGAATGCAGTTGGGAGAGCCTGATGAATCCGGCCGGCCCTCACCGGTTCCCATTCCGGGGTCGGAATTCCGCATGCCGGTGGATACGGTGGTGATGGCCATCGGTCAAAGTCCCAACCCAACGGTGCAGCGAGCTACACCTCAGCTTCTTACCAAACGTGGCAAGGTGGTGATCGACGACCAGGGGCAAACCAGTATTCCCAATGTGTTCGCGGGTGGAGACGTCGTGCGTGGCGGGTCCACCGTCATCCTGGCAATGCGCGACGGCCGCGCGGCGGCTGCCGCGATTCATAGCGCCCTCCAGCAGCAGACGTCTGTGACACAGGCACTCTTGCCTGTGTCACCTGCAGTCAACAGCACACAGGCAAGAGTGCCTGTGCCACTGAGATTTGGCAATCGCATTCTGGCCAAGCGGGTGCTCACACCGGAAATTGCTTGGCTGCAAGTGGAAGCTCCGGAAATTGCCAAGCGTTGGAAACCGGGTCAGTTCGTCATCATCCGGCCGACAAAAGGGAGTGAGCGTATCCCTCTGACGATTGTGGACGGAGATGAAGCGGCGGGGAGCATAACCCTTGTCGTCCAGGCGGTCGGAAAGACAAGCCGCGCCACGGTTCTGCTCGAGGTTGGGGAACGATTGGCGGACCTCTTGGGACCGCTCGGGCAACCGGCCAGCATCGAGAAAGTCGGAAACGTCGTGTGCATCGCCGGGGGAGTAGGGGTCGCCGAATTACTGCCCGTAGCTCGGGCTTTCAGGGAGGCAGGGAACCACGTCACCGCGCTGTGCGGGGCGCGTTCATCAGCCCAGATCATTCTTGATGCGGAACTGCGCTCGGCGGCCGACGAGGTCCTTTGGGCAACCGATGACGGCTCGGCGGGTCTGCACGGCACAGTGGTGGATCTGATGCGCGCTTGGCGGGCGGGCAATGCTTGCGCGCTGGGTGCAGCCCATGTTATTGGGCCGATTCCCATGATGCGCGCGGCGGCCGCGCTCACCCGCGAATGGGGGACCTTGACGTTCGCCAGCCTGAATCCCATTATGGTAGATGGCACTGGAATGTGCGGAGGATGCAGGGTCACCGTGGGCGGGAAGGTTCGCTTCGCCTGTGTGGATGGGCCGGAGTTCGACGCGCACCAGGTGGACTTCGATGAGTTAACTCGCCGCACACGCGCCTACCTCGAGCAGGAACGCGTGTCCCGCGAGCGGCACGCATGTTCGATCGGTCTGGGTAAATAATCGCCTTTGCTAAAGGAAGAAGCCAGGAGACTGAAGGCAGCACGGAGGAGGCGATGCAGATTTGAAGTGCAACCCTTCACCGAAGAGGCGTATGATAATCTCTTGAGTTCAGGATCAGTACGGAAAAGCAGCCAAATCTCAAAATGAACGGGCATGACGACTATGGCTCAAGAACAAACACCAAATCAAAGCCAAGAGAAGAGAGTGAGATTGGTCCGCCCGTCGATTGTTTTGCTTTGCGGACCCGCGGCCTGCGGGAAGTCGACGTTTGCGCAGCGGCACTTTCGCCCCACGCAAATCATCTCTTCTGACTGGGCGCGAGCTCGAGTGTGCGACGACGAGCGGGATCAGCGTTTTCAAACCCAGGCCTTCGCTCTTGTCCACTACCTCACGGAATTGCGACTAGGCTTGAATCGGCTCTGTGTGGTGGATTCAACGGCGCTCACTACGTCCCATCGGAGGGAATACCTGGAGTTGGCAAAGAGGTTTCAGGTCCCCTGCGTGGTCTTCCTTTTCGATGTTTCACTCGAGAAATGTGTCGAGCGTGACCGAACGCGGGAGAGGACGGTAGGAAGTCCTGTAATCGAGCGCCAGCACCTGGCTTTCGGGCAGACCAAAACGGAGATCCGGCAGGAAGGGTTTGACCAGATCATCGAACTGGGCGAAGAGGATATGGACAAGGTCCAGATTGAGATTATCTTTCGCCCCATTCCGCAGCCTGCTGCGCCGCCGGGCAGGCATCCGCAAGGGGAAGCCCGCCATGCTCCTCGCCCCTGGCAGCAAGGAACCGGAAGGGAGCCTGCCGTCCATGGGGGGAAGCCGCCTGCGCGCACCCATCCTCCAGTTCCATCCGCGCCGCCCGCCAAGCCTGAAGTCCCGGCCCCGAGTCCGCCCTCGAAGTCGCCTTCTGCGCCTCCCGCAGGGCCCATTCAAGCCCCCAATGTTGCTGGACCCTTGGCGCCGGTCGAGCCTCCTTCGTCGTCCTCGCAGGGGACAGGCGGGACGACGCCCGGCGCCAAGGCCACGCCTGAACCATGAGACGAGGCGTAGCGAGGAAGGGCGGGGTTAAAACCCCGGCCTTCACTATTCTTGGAGGGAATTCCCGGTTACCGGTCCGGCCTTCCCTCGAGGCGGTCATACACCGTTCGGGCGCAGGTTGAGCCTAGGGACTCGTTGTAGAGGGATCGCCGGCGAAGGATGTCGCGGACTTCCTCATCAAAGCGGTGGAGTGCTTGGAGGTCGACTTTTCGAATGGGGAATCTCGTGGCTTGGCGGCGCCAGAACTTCTGGTATCCGCGGTCCTCGAGTTCATAGTTCGAGCCGCGAATGATGAAATAAGGCGGGCCAAGAGGAAGCCATGCTTGCCCTGCTTTTAGTTCCAGGTATTGCACGCAATTGTACTTTTTGACGCCGATTGAGCCAAGGGATACGCCGGGCTCCACAATCTCGAAACCGGCAGCGGTGAATTGTTTTTGAATGTCGGTCGTTATCGTCGGCTCTTGTTCCATTCCATTTGACCCCACAAAGCTGGGTGGTATCCCGATAAATCTAGTCTATTGTTGGTAAGAAGCGCAAGGGCTGGGTGGTGGTGGGTGCCATTTGAAATGGCATCCCTGACGAAACCCCGATCATTCCCGCGAAAGCGGGAATCCACTCCGCAAGCTTCCGGAAGTGCGGTATCTGCGAACTGGATTCCCGCTTTCGCGGGAATGACCGCGAACATGCTCGGTCGTGGTATTCTTATATAACAGTATCGTTAGAGCGGGGGCATCGCGAAGGACCTGAACTGCTGGGTCCCGGCTGAAGTTGGGGGGAACGTTCTACCCCGAGCAGGTCGAGGTTGTTTGGCAGGACGGTTGCGGTTTTGGCTTTTTGCAAGAATCGCCACCTATTCTGCGGCATCCAATTAGCATGCAGACGCACATTCGTTATCGGAAGTCTCGCAGAGTTCTACTCACTCCAGACGAGGGGCTTGGGGCGCGCTCCCTCGATGTCTCTTCAAACCTTCGCTGTATCTGTAGCTAGCCTGGGCTCGTTACGGCTTCAGCCGTAAGGAGTGCCAGGGGTAAACCCAAGGTCATGCAAGTGCCATCCTGAGCCCATTCGCAGTCATCCTGAGCGCAGCGGTTGTCATCCTGGGCGCACCCGCTGTCATCCTGAGCGGAGCGAAGGATCTCGGCAGTTATTTCGTGAAGACCCCTAGTCTGAATACACCCAAATTCACTATAGAGAGGATATTCAATGTCGACCATTTACCCGGATAACTCGTTCAGTATAGGAAGAACTCCGCTTGTACGGCTCAACCGGATAACCGACGGAGCCAAAGCCACGGTTTTGGCCAAGATCGAGGGGCGCGGCCCAGGCTATTCGGTGAAAGACCGAATCGGGGCGGCGATGATTTGGGATGCCGAGGAGCGAGGCGTTTTGACATCCGAGAAGGAGATCGTAGAGCCTACCAGCGGTAATACGGGAATCGCTCTCGCCTTCGTTGCTGCCGCGCGCGGCTACAAATTGACCCTCGTCATGCCCGAGACCATGTCGCTCGAGCGCCGGCGAGTGGTGGTGGCCTTGGGAGCCAACTTGATCCTCACACCCGGGCCGGGGGGCATGCCCGGCGCGATCAAGAAGGCGCAGGAGATTTATGAGTCCGATCCCACCCATTATTTCCAGCCCCAGCAGTTTAACAATCCCGCTAACCCTGACATCCACGAAAGGACCACCGGCCCGGAGATTTGGGACGACACCGATGGCGCCGTTGACGTCTTGGTGTCCGGGGTGGGGACGGGCGGGACCATCACCGGCGTTTCCCGCTTCATCAAGAAGACCAAGGGCAAACATATCCTGTCGGTGGCGGTCGAGCCGACGGCCAGTCCCGTCCTGACTCAAGTCACTTCCGGTCAGCCTCTCAAGCCTGGTCCGCACAAGATCCAGGGACTCGGAGCGGGGTTTGTCCCCAAGGTTCTCGATCTCTCGCTTGTGGACCGTATTGAGCAGGTTTCGAACGAAGAGGCCATCGAGTTTGCCCGGCGACTGACCAAGGAGGAAGGTATCCTGAGTGGTATTTCTTGCGGCGCCGCGGCCGCCGTGGCCGTGCGCCTGGCCAAGCAACCGGAGTTTGCCGGGAAGACAATCGTTGCGGTCTTGCCGGATTCCGGCGAGCGATACTTGTCCACGGTGCTTTTTGAGGGAATCGGCTAGAGTGCGGGGGCGATGAGTCGAGGAGTCGGGAAGTTGGGGAGTCGAGAGTCGAGGAGTCAAGAAGTCAAGGAGTCGAGAAGTTGGGTCGAAGGCCGAGGGTGGGAATCTCTTGAGTCCTCGACTCTAAGGTCGGACCTGGAAGGTAGAGACTTCTCCACTCCTCGACTCTCGACTTCTTGACTCCTCGACTTCTCGACTTCTCGACTTTCGACTTTGGACTCTCGACTTTCGACTCTCGACTGAAAGGCAGGCAGACCATGTACGACAACCGTTTAGAGAACCTTGCAAGCGAATTCAAGACGGCGCTGGATGCGCAGCTTTCCGGCGATTATGGCTGCGAATTCCAGCTTCCCAGCCGAGAAGCCGCGGCGCAAATCTGCCGCCACTACCTCGAGTTGCTTTTCCCCGTTTATTATCAGGGCCAGCCTGCGGCACTGGAGCCCGCGGCGGCAGGAGCCCGGCATTATCTGGCCGGGATTGAAACGCTATTGCGCGAGCAATTATGCTCTGCCCTGCGCTTCGATCGGCGTTGCCAAGGGGATCAGTCTTCTGTCGGCATTGAGGATTGCGCCCAGGATCTGGCCCAGCGCCTGCTCAGCCAGTTGCCGGAGCTGGCCAGGCTGCTGGCCTCGGACATCGAAGCGGCTTACCGGAATGATCCCGCCGCCGCCAGCCATGAGGAGATTCTGCTCAGCTACCCTTGCATGGAGGCAATCACCGTGCAGCGCCTGGCGCACCGGCTCTACCAGATGGGAGTGCCTTTCCTTCCTCGCATGATGACCGAGGTGGCGCACAGCCACACGGGCATCGATATCCATCCCGGCGCTTCGATCGGCGAGTCATTCTTCATCGATCACGGGACCGGCGTAGTCATCGGCGAAACCGCCAGCATCGGCCATCGGGTGACTCTTTACCACGGTGTGACGTTGGGAGCATTCAATCCGCTTCGCAAGGATGAGCAAGGCCAACTAAGTCGCGGGCAGGAGAACAAGCGGCACCCTGACCTCGAGGACCATGTCACCGTCTATCCCAACGCCACCATCTTGGGCGGCCACACGCGCGTTGGCCATCACAGCGTCATCGGTGGTAACGTGTGGCTCACGCACTCAGTGCAGCCCTACAGCAAGGTTATGCTCAAAGACCCTGAACTCGTCATCCTGAACGGCGAGCCAGGCTAGTCGAGAGTCAAGAGTCGAGGAGTTGAGGAGTTAAGGAGTCGAGAAGTTCCTGCCCGAGGAGTCGAGGAGACGAGACGTTCCTGCCCTCGACCGTCGGCTTTTCGACGACTCAAAAGTGGAGGAGTCGAGAAGTTCCTCGACCTTCCACTTCTCGACTCCTTGACTTCTCGACTCCTCGACTGCTCTGGTATTCTCTTTATGGAGGAACACATGACATTAAAAATCGGAGACGAGGCGCCTGATTTCAGGCTCAGCTCGACGACGGGCTCTACTCAGGGCGAGTTTCAGCTTTCCGCCTTTCGCGGCCAAAAGGTGGTGATCGCCTTTTACGCCCTTGACTTCACCCCCGTTTGACAGAACGAACTGTCAGCAATCCAAGCGGACCTCGCCCGCTTTGCTGACCTCAACGCCCAGGTCGTGGGCGTCTGCACCGACAGCGTTTTTTCCCACATCGCTTTCCAAAAATCTCTCGGCGGTCTCCGCTTCCCCCTCGCTTCGGACCGCTGGCCTTACGCCAAGACTGCGGCAGATTACGGCATCTTTCCTCCCGCCAAACACCAGATACCCTTCGTCAACGATCGCGCGGTCTTCATCGTGGACACGCAGGGCAAGATTGCGTGGATGAAAATCTACGAGCTGAGACAGCAACCCGAAAACGCCGAGATCCTGGAGGCGTTGAAGAAGTTCACCTAACGTGGCGTATAATGGCAGAACTGTAAAGCAGGCGTAGCGGACAGTGCTCGACTGCCTACTACTGACAACTGACGACTGATAACTGGCGACTGCCTATGCTCCACGAAATACACATTCAGAATTATGCGGTGATTGACACTCTCAAGGTCGAATTCGCCCCGGGCCTGAATTTGCTCTCGGGTGAAACGGGATCCGGAAAATCCATCCTGGTAGATGCTCTGGGCTTGGCGCTGGGGGGAAGAGCTTCGCCGGAGGTGATCCGGACCGGCGAGGAACGGGCGCTGGTCACGGCAGTTTTCCGCAGCGAGGGGCGACCGCCTTGGTCAGACTGGTTGGAAGAATACGGCTTGGCGCGCGGGGACGAACCGGAAGTCATCCTGCGGCGGGAAATCCAGGCGGGCGGAAAGAGCCGCATGCTGGTGAACGACCAGCCCGTTACTTTGGCGGCGGTGAAGTCGCTGGCCAGGTTGCTGGTGGAGATGCACGGTCAGAACGAACACGTGGCACTGTTTGCGCGGGAGGCCCAACTCGATCTGCTGGACCAGTTCGCGGGCCTTGATGAAGACCTGGAACGGGTGCGCGAACTCCACGCGCGGCACAAGGAGTTGGAGTCAGAGTTCGAGAGCTTGAGCCAAAACGAGCAGGAGCGGCTGCGGACCATTGACCTGCTCAGCTTTCAAGTGCAGGAACTGGAGCGCGCCAGGGTGCAGCCCGGCGAGGACGCGCACCTCGAGGAAGAGAAGCGCATCCTGGCGAACCTGGAGCGAATCCGCGCCGCGGCGGCTGGCGCCTTTTCCGAACTCTACGAAGAAGAGGGCGCCGCATGCTCGCGCTTGGCGGCAGCCATGCGGCAACTCGAGGAGCTGCGGCGCTACGACGCGGCCATCGACCCTTACCTCGAGCCGCTGGCGGGCGCGCGGGCCACGCTTGAAGATGCCGCCAATTTCCTGCGAGATTACCTGGGAAAGCTGGAAGCCAACCCGCAACGCCTGGAGGAAATCGAAGACCGGCTGGCCTTGCTTGACCGCCTGAAGCGCAAGTACGGCCAGACGCTGGAGGAAATCCTCGTCTACGGGGAGAAAACGCGGCAAGAATTGGCCAAGATGGAACATGCCGACGAGCGCCGCGAGGTGCTCCAGCGAGAGCTTGAAAAGGCGGCGGGAGATTACCGTCAAGCGGCGGAGGCGCTTTCGGCCAAGCGGCGAGAGGCGGCACGCAAATTCACCCGGCTGGTGCGCGAGGAATTGGCGCAACTGGGCATGGAAAAAACCCGCCTCGAAGTTCACTTCGAGAGCTTGCGGGAAGGGCAGGGCGGGCCGCGGGGCATTGACGAAGTGGAGTTCCGAATTTCTCCCAACCCGGGGGAGGAATTGCGCCCCCTCGAGAAGATCGCTTCCGGGGGGGAAATCTCGCGCCTCATGCTGGCGCTCAAGACTGTGGTGGGAATGAATCGGCCCGGAGCCGGAGCCGCCCGCCGGGTCGCCCGCACCTTCATCTTTGACGAAGTGGATTCCGGGATCGGCGGGCGGGTGGCGGAATCTGTCGGGCAGCGGCTGAAGCGCCTGGCGCGCGATGGGCAAGTGCTGTGCGTCACGCACCTGGCGCAAATCGCCTGCTTCGCCGATCAACACTACTACGTGGAGAAGTTCGAGCGCGCAGGCCGCACCCTGACCGCCGTCACACAGCTTGCCACCGAGAAGGAACGAGCGCGGGAGTTGGCGCGCATGCTCTCCGGCAGCCAGATTACCGATGCCGTGCTCAAACACGCCAGCGCCATGCTGAAGCACGGGAATTGATCCATTGAGTCATTGGGTCATTGAGTCATTGATCCATCAAAAGAATGAGGGGTGGCGGCGACATTGCTTTCCCATGTCGCCGCCTTGTGAGGTATTGAGCTGCCGATGCCGAAGAGGTGGCGCATACATAAAAGACAATGTATGCGCCACCCGCGAAGAGGAAAAAACTTTAGCGTCAGGAAATGAGGTGATACCCATGTACAGATCAGCTTTGTATGTCTGCTTCGCCGTTCTGATGCTGGCAATTGGATGTGCGAATAAGCCACCAAAGCTATCCGAAGAGGAACAAGCAGTTGCTTCGTTCCAACAGATTGCTAAAGACTATGTGAATATCTATAACCAAAGCAAGCATGAGCAGGTCAGACACCGCGACGAACTTCGCTCGATGGCTGTTGTTGTGCCAGGGGGATGGTGGAAGGTGTATTCGGAAATCGCCGATGATCCTAAGATCGACGTTCGGAGGACGGATTCCCTGGTGTCGCCCTACGTTGGCACTCTGGACTTTTACGTTAGTGTCCATGCCACGGAGTCAATGTATGGCAGTCAGGATTCCGCAAGCCAAGCTACCGACTTTTCCTCAAAGCATTCTCTTATCCACCATCTCCGCACCTATGCCTATCAAAACGGCGCATGGGTTCTCCAATCTCGGAAGTACCTTGACGATGCTAATGATGAGGGATGGCAGGATTGCCCCGACGGGGAGTGAGTCCCTCCGTAAGTATATTCTAAGGGGTGCCGAGAAATGCGATCCCACCGTTCGGTCAGTTTACTTTCTGCACTTCGCGCAGCCGTGCCATTGCTGCGTCGATGGAGCCAATTGCAGAAACGTGAGAGTCGTGAGTTGCAGATTCGATTGTTCGGTAGGCTTCTTCATACTTCTTATAAAGTTCCGGGTCACAGGATTTCGCGGCGTCGAGCAGGGCTTGTGAGGAAACGACAAAAGAGTAAATCTTTTCTTGCTGGGCGCGGAGACCTTCTAAAAAGAAAACGAGTGCCTGCCGCAAAGCTTCCAACGTCTTGAGTGTTTCGATGTCCATTCTAAATAATTCCCTCTTGCTGCGCTTTTGAGATGAGCCTTTGCAGGTCTCGTTTCTTGAATAAGGGCGCATACTGCCCCCAAACCCACTTGTTCCGCATCCGTCTTTTCTTCCCGAGCATGAAGTAACCGATTCGGAACAGGGTTTTTGGATAGCCAGGGAAGTTATCGAAGCGGATTCTTTCGAGCACGAAATATTTATTCTTGTGGCCGCTCTCCTGTAGCCTGACACATTCGTCAATTGTGCCGCGAACTTTTTCCCCGTCTTGAGTGATGATGGACACCTGTTCATGAATCTTAAATGGTGGCAGTTTCCTCATGCGGGAAAGTATATCATAGCGGGCAGTAAGACTTTCGATGAGAGGCTAACATGGATACATCATTGAGCACCGACCCTGGTTTCCTTAAACCAACCTTGAAATACACTGTTGAAGTCTGGTGGGCATGGCTCTGGAGAGCGTCGTTACTAGGATTTGTTGGAGCCTGCTGCGCAGTGGTTCTAATAGCTGTAATATTGATAGCCGCACATGTTCACATTCCGGCTCCGGTTCCCGCCCCACGTCCTTCTCCTGATCTTAGGCTGATTATGTCTGTGCCGATTTTCCTGGTTGGCCTAGTTGCTCAGGTTTGGGCTTTTCAGCTTGTGCTGAAAAAGACCTTCAAGAAATTCTCGGTTCGGCTGGTCAAAAGCCCGTGCGGGTAACTTTATTTGAAAGGCAAGGGGTCGGGGTTGGCTTCTACTGAGGGTGATGGGACTTGAACCCACGACCTTGCCTTTAGCGGAGGCACGCTCTATCCACTGAGCTACACCCTCAGTAGAAGTTACCCGTGCGCTCGCAGCTGCCCTCAGTCTGTCACCCGCAAAACTGGCGAGATATGAACTAATGTACGAGGGAGTTACCCTCGGGAACTTGGGCTTGAAAGTGCGGCCAGCCGGTGTATGCTCATAATAAGCGGGAACAACTCATGACGACCGTACCGCTATGGAAAGTCGCAGTTCCCCAACTCGGCCTACTCCCCATGATGTCTGTACAATCTGACGGAATCTATATTACTCGGGAAGCGGATGATGACGGCCTGGTCTTGGCATACTCGTTTGAGCCAGACCATTACACACGAGAGATGCTTGAGGGACTCGCATGGCGTATCCTCGGCCACAACCTCGTGGATGATGAGTTTCTGATTAAGAACGGCTTTAAGCGCGAATGGGGAGCAAGGGGTGTACGTTCGCCCAAATAGCGTAGTCTGAAGTAAGGATTGCATTTTCCAAAGGTAAATTCCTTTGGAGGTGCAAAGTGCCTAGACTTCAAAAGGAGAGTTATTTCGTGACAGAGAGTGATGAGATGGCTGCCCGTGGCCGAATAGTTACGGAGTACACTGAGCTAAGGAAGCATCTGGCTTTGTTACAAAATGAGGCCACGCTTATAGGGGAAAAGCTATATAACTTAGGCCATCCTCTTAAAGAAGGAATCTTGGTTCAACCCGGAGGCGAATTGGCTTGGCTAGACGGAGTGAAGATTCAGCGCCTTATCAATGAAATATGGCAAACCAGCCAAAAAGTGAATGCTCTTCGCCAGAAAGTAAAGGAACTTGGAGTTGATGTTGTTTAGCGCGTTCACCTGCTAGGGTTTGTCAAGTATATAAGCGCCAAAGACAATGTATGCGCCACCCGCGCCTCTTCTGGCACAAACCGCAGGGGCGGCGGCGACATTGCTTTCCCATGTCGCCGCCTCATGGGGTGTTCAGTTCCCGGCGCGAAAAAGGTGGCGTATACATGAAAGGTCCGCCCCCGCCGATATGCGCCAACCCGTTAAGCTGCGCTAGGAGGTACCGCATGAGGGTCGGGAAACGAGAATCAACAACTCTTGCCGTCACGGTGGCTGCACTGCTTATGACGTGCGCGACCGGTCCGCGAGCCGGTGCGACCGAACGGCAATCTTCACCTGCGCCGCAAACCCCTCCCGTTTCTGGGCCCGCCGCTGCTGTGCCCGCAGCGAATCCGGCGGACGTTGGCTCCGTCGACGCCATCCTGCATGCCGCCTACGACACGATCTCCGGCCCCGCTGGCCAGCAGCGCGACTGGAACCGCTTCCGTTCCCTATTTGTCTCCGGAGCCCGTCTGATTCCTGTGGTTCCAAACCCCGAGGGCGGATTCCGTACCGTGCTGTTCAGTGCAGACGAATACGTCGAGCACGGCGACCCATACTTCCAGAAGAACGGCTTTTTCGAGCACGAGGTGGCGCGCCGCATCGAACGCTATGGAAGTATGGCCCAGGTGTTCAGCACTTATGAATCGCGCCATGGGGCCGCCGATCCGAAGCCCTTCGAGCGGGGGATCAACAGCTTTCAGTTGATGAACGACGGCCATCGCTGGTGGATTGTCACCATTTTCTGGCAAGGCGAGACTCCCGGCAACCCGATTCCCGAGGAATATCTGCAAGGCGTAAATTGACGCACCTGACACCTGACACCTGACATCTGAAACCTGGCCCCTGACACCTGACACCTGAAACCTGGCACCTGACACCTGACACCTGAAACCTGGCACCTGACACCTGACACCCGGCACCTGCTCTTCCAACTTGCAGTTATCCCTTTGCTGTGCTACGTTTTTTGGGTTTGTTGCGTGCGCTCACGCTTCCAGGCCCCCGTGAAGATAGAATCTCCTGAATCGCGTCTTCTGGCAGAAATCGATCTGGACCGGCTGCCCAGCCACATTGCCGTCATCATGGATGGGAACGGGCGCTGGGCGAAGAAGCGTCGCCTGCCGAGGATTGCGGGGCACCGAGCGGGGATCCGGGCTGTCCGCCAGTCGGTCGAGGCATGCGCGCGCCTAGGCGTGCCTTACCTCACCTTGTACGCCTTTTCGGTTGAAAACTGGAAACGTCCTCATACTGAGATCACGCTTCTCATGAGCTTGCTGCGCGAGTATCTGAAGAAGGAGATTTCGGAGCTCAACCGGCAGAATATTCGCCTCTCGGTCATCGGTAGAATCCACGAGCTGCCGAAGCCTGTGCAGCGCGACCTGGAGAGTGCGCTGGAAAGCACAAGGCAGAATACGGGGCTGCGCTTGACCCTGGCGCTCAACTATGGCGCGCGCGCTGAACTCGTGGACGCGGTCGGCGAGCTCTTTTCAAAGGCAAAGCAGGATGGGGATGTCATCATCGATGAAGCCACCCTAAGCAGCCATCTTTACACCCATGATTTACCCGATCCGGACTTGCTCATTCGGACGAGTGGCGAGTTGCGCTTGAGCAACTTCCTCCTCTGGCAGGCCGCCTACTCGGAGTTCTGGGTGACGGAAACCCTTTGGCCGGACTTTACCCAGGCGGACTTGTTCCAGGCCATCATCGATTATCAGAAGAGAGAACGCCGATACGGAGGTATAGGGCTGGGCTGATTGCTGATTGCCGATTGCTGATTGCCGATTGTCGAATGAAGAAGTAGCGTGGCAATCTCCTCCTCTGTCAATCCGCAATCGACAATCGACAATCGGCAATCCTAGCCGTTCTCGGCCAAACGATAATCGCAGAGATTCTCATCAATGAAATCGCGAATCCTCACCGCCCTATTATTGATTCCCCCGGTAGTCTATCTAATCGGCTGGTCGCCGAAATGGCTTTTGCTGGCCGCCGTGATTGTCAGCGTGGAGCTGTGCCTATACGAATTCTTTAAGCTTTGCCAACACGCGGGTTTCAAACCGTTATCGACGCCGGCCTATCTGGCCGGGGCGGCGCTGTGCGCGGTGCGAGCTATGGAAACCAGCAGAACAGAAATGTACACGCTCGTCCTGCTCGTTGCTTTTGTCCTTATAACACTCACTATCGCCCTGGCAATCACAACTGACCTGAAGACGTACTTGGGTGCTATAGCTACAACCATTTTCGGTGTGGTCTATATTGGACTGGCGCTCTCCTGCTTGCTCCCGCTGAGGTTTTCGAAGTTGGGCGCCGGCAGCCTCGGCCTCACCGGCACGGCAGGCGCCTCAGGGGGGCGAATGCTGATGCTCCTATTGTTCCTGGTGATTTGGTCCGATGATACTTTTGCGTACCTGGTAGGTCGTGGGATTGGACGGAGAAGGCTTTTTCCCTCGATCTCTCCCAAGAAGACCCTGGAGGGATCGGTGGCAGGATTGCTGGGGAGCCTTCTAGTCGCTTGGGTATTTGCCCGCTTATTCTGGCAGACAGCCAGCCTCAAAACAGTTATCCTGTTAGCAGGCTTAGTAGCACTGTTCGGGCAGATCGGGGATCTAGCAGAGTCGGCGATGAAGCGCGGCGCCAACATGAAGGACTCGGGCTCGGTGTTGCCCGGCCATGGTGGTTTGCTCGACAGAGTGGATAGCCTGTTGTTCGGCGCACCAGTTCTGTGGCTCACTCTGGCGATCTTGGACTTTTGGCGATGACCAGAGGTTTGTGCATTTTGGGTTCCACGGGTTCGATCGGGCGGCAAGGTCTCGATGTCGTTAAGAACACCTCGGACCGCTTTCACGTGGTTGCGCTTTGCGCCGGGAAGAACCTGGAGTTGCTTGCCCAGCAAGTCCGTGATTTCGCCCCAAAGCTCGCGGTGGTCGGAAGTTCGGAGTGTGTTGAGCCCCTGCGCGAGCGGCTTCGAAATCTCGGAGTTTCCTCAACCGTTCAGATTGCCTGTGGAGTGAACGGGCAAATCGAGGCCGCGACACATCCTGAGGTTGATATTCTCCTGTCCGCTTCCCATGGCACGACGGGGCTGGTTGCGACCTACAAAGCGACCCAGGCCGGAAAACGAATCGGCTTGGCGAACAAGGAAGTGCTTGTCGCGGCTGGTGAGTTGGTGACACGCGCGGCGAGGGAGGGGGGAGCCGAAATCCTGCCGGTGGACAGCGAACATTGCGCCCTCCATCAATGTCTTCGGTCAGGCAGCCCCAGTGAAGTCCGCCGTCTAATATTGACCGCTTCAGGCGGCCCTTTCCTCAAGACCCCTCGAAAGCATCTCGAGCGCATAACTCCCGGAGAGGCTTTGCGCCATCCCATCTGGAAGATGGGCGGGCGCGTCACGATCGACTCTGCCACCTTGATGAATAAGGGCCTGGAAATCATCGAGGCCCATTGGCTGTTTGGTTACCCGTCCGAGCAGATCGACGTCCTCATTCATCCCGAATCAGTTGTTCATTCCATGGTAGAATTCAGAGATGGATCGGTGATGGCCCAGATGTCGGTCCCGGATATGCGTCTGCCGATCCAATATGCGCTGAATTATCCGGACCGGCTGGCCATGAACGGTGATTCACGGGCCCTGGACCTGATTGCCCGAAGCAAATTGCGTTTCGCGGCGCCTGACACGCGGCGCTTCCCGTGTCTGGATTTGGCTCGGGAAGCTTTGCGCAAGGGGGGCGCGTTGCCCTGCGCCTTGAATGCCGCCGACGAGGTCGCCGTCGAAGCCTTTCTTGCTGAGCGGCTGCGCTTTTCGGATATTCCGCGAGTAATCGAGAGGGTTTTGGAAGAAACAACTCATGCAAAGTCATTCAGCTCCCTGGACGACGTTCTTGATTGTGACCGGGAGGCCCGGCGTCGTGCCCTGGAGCTTGTGACAAAGTCTGTACGCTAGGGAGAGTCAGCGGCATTATGGCCGGAGGATTCATTACAGATGTGGTGGTGGTAGTCCTAGTCCTGGGACTCATGATCTTCGTTCACGAACTTGGCCACTTCCTGGCGGCGAAGTTTTTTAAGGTTCGGGTGTTGGTTTTTTCCTTGGGCTTCGGCCCGCGACTGCTGCATTGGACAAAGGGGGATACCGATTACCGGATCAGCGCCCTTCTTTTTGGTGGATATGTGAGGATGGCAGGCGAGGACCCCACCGCGAATCGCCAGGGCGATCCCGGGGATTTTCTGTCCAAGCCTCGTTGGCAGAGGCTCGTGGTGTTGGTGATGGGACCGGCCATGAACATTCTGCTGGCCGTGCTCCTCCTGGCGGGTCTCTACAGGTTTCATTTCCAGAAACCTGCTTACGAAGATCAACCCGCCCGGGTGGGCGATGTGGAAGCAGACTCACCGGCCGGCCAGATTGGCCTGATGCCGGGCGATCTTGTGGTCCGCCTTGACGGCCTTCGAAATCCTCACTGGGAAGACGTCCAGCTCAAAGTCCTGACCACGGTGGGCGAGACTATGCCGCTCGAGGTCGAGCGTGACGGCAAGACCTTGAATCTGGCGATTACGCCTCGTGCGGAAGGGCCGGACCGGGTGGGATACGCTGGCTGGTACGCTTATGCGCCGGGAGTTATCGATAAGGTCGAGCCGGGACTTCCGGCGAGTCAGGCGGGGCTGATGCCCGGTGACCAGATTGTCGGGGTTGATGGGCGCAAGATTCTGTACTGGCCCCGTGTCGCTTACTCCCTCCAATCCAGCAAGGGGAAACCGGTTCAACTTTCAATCCTGCGTGCCGGGCGGGAATTCCAAGCCACCATAACGCCGGTACTTACCGACGTGATGGGAGAGAAACTCTGGCGTATCGGAGTCTCTTTTCGCAACGACATGATCGTCAGGCGATTGTCCTGGGGCAGTGCATTTGCGGCTGCCCTCCAGGATAACGTGAGGAACTGCCTCACCACTTTTGACGTGCTGGGGAAGATATTGACCCGGCGCATGTCCACGCGCTCTCTCGCCGGGCCTATCGGGATCGCGCAACTTTCCGGCGAAGCGTACCGGGCGGGATTTGCTGAGCTGGTGATGCTGGTCTCGTTCATCAGTCTCCAGTTGGGTATCTTCAACTTGCTCCCCATTCCGGTTCTGGATGGCGGAGCGATCCTGCTGCTGCTCATCGAGAGCTTGATTCGACACGACCTGAGTGTTGAGGTCAAAGAGAGGTACGTGCAGGCCGGGATCGTCTTCTTGTTGTTGCTGGCGGTGTTCGTTATGTATAACGACATTGTGAAGACGCTTAGGCCGTACTGAGCGGGACTAGGGACTGGGGACTAGGGGCTGGGGAAATTCTGAATTATGAATTGTAAATTATGAATTGCCCAATGCCCGCCTTTGAGATGGGCAGCAGGTGAGGAGAAGCTCCAGCATTCTGTGGGGTGTGAACTGTCAACTGTTGATGGAAGCTGATAGCTGAGTGCTGAAGGCTGACAGCTTGCAACGGACAACTGGCAACGGACAACGGACCACTTCGTGAATTTCAGCGATACAGAGTATTTTCCTCCGCGCCGCAAGACGCGTGCCGTCCGGGTCGGCCGGCTCACCATTGGTGGCGATGCCCCCATTGTCGTGCAGTCGATGACCAAGACGGACACTCGCGACGTTGGGAAGACGGTCGAGCAGATCCAGGAGATGGAGGCCGCGGGCTGCGAGATAGCGCGCTTGGCTGTCCCCGACCTTGAAGCTGCCAACGCGCTGCCCGAGATTCGTAAGCGCTGCCCCGATTCCATCCTCGTCTCGGATATTCACTTTCAGTACAAGTTTGCCCTGATGGCGCTGGACGCCGGAATTGACAAGCTCCGCATCAATCCCGGAAATATCGGCGAGGCCGACAAAGTTCGCCTGGTGGTGCGCCGCGCCCAGCAGCAGAAGGTCCCCATCCGCATCGGGGTGAATGCGGGTTCGCTCGAGCGCCGGCTGCTGGAGAAGTATGGTTATCCCACACCCCAGGCCATGGTGGAGAGCGCCCTCTATCACCTCCGCATTCTCGAAGAACTGGGATTCACGGACACTGTCGTTTCCTTGAAAGCTTCTAATGTGAAGCTCTGTGTCTCAGCCTATCGCTTGCTCGCGAAACAGGTTGATTATCCCTTCCACCTCGGCATTACCGAGGCCGGCACCCAGTTCACGGGGACCGTCAAGTCGTGTGTGGGCATGGGAATGCTGCTGGCCGAAGGTATTGGCGATACGATTCGCGTCTCACTGGCCACCGATCCCGTCGAGGAAGTTCGCGTGGCCTACGAAATGCTCAAGGCACTGGAGTTGCGCAGCCGCGGGCCGGTGGTGATTGCCTGTCCTACTTGCGGACGTTTGGAAGTGGACCTGTTCAAGATCGCCGCCGAAATTGAGAAGGCCACCGCGCACATCAAGATGCCCCTTAGCTTGGCCGTCATGGGCTGCGCTGTGAACGGTCCGGGCGAAGCGCGCGAAGCGGACCTGGGCGTGGCGGCGGGGCGCGGCAACGGCATGATCTACCGGGAAGGGAAAGCCATTCGGCGGGTCAGCGAAGCGGAGATCGTCCCTGCCTTGCTGGAAGAGATTTACCGATTCGTGGCGGACAAAGCCGCCGGGCTTGATACGACACCAGCCGAGATTACTGCTCAACCCGCTCCCACCACGGTTTCGTCATTTCCCATCCTGAAGTAACAGCCCGTTCCTTCAGGGCGCCAAGGCCTCGACGCCGCTTTGTTCACAACGGACAGCCCTGGGCTCCTCGCAGATGCGCCATCAGATCAACAAGCTACGGCGAAGATTACGGCACAGGCCCTATTTACCGGCGGTTGGCGCCGCCACGGCCAAGGCGCTTGCCGGGGGTTTCCCCCTCAGCCATGTGCGCGCCGGTTCTTCCACATAGCGGTAGAGGAGCATGCCCACCAACGTGGCGGCCAAAATTGCGCCCACCACCCGCACCAATGAGAAGGAAGGCCTGCCGTGTATCCCATACAGCACTATGCCTATGACCATGGGATGGAACAGATACAAACAATAGCTTGAATCGCCCAGCAGGCGCAGCCAGCGGGATTCCAGGAAGGCGACGGCGGGCATGCCTAGCGCCAGCCCACATATGATTGCCGCGAAGGCGGGCGCATAGAGGCCCGAATGCAAGATGGGATAAGCAATCCAGGGGCTGAAGACGGTGATGAGCAAGGCTAAGGACGTGCCGCCGAGAACCAGGCGGGCTGCCAGTTGGGGGTTGTGCTTCCCTCGCAGAAACCAAAAGCCGCAGGCCGCCCCCGCCATGAACTCGGGCAAGCGCACCAGAGGATTGAACTTGAGCGCGCTCAGCCAGAAGAGCATATCCTGATTGGAATCTGGATAGACCCCGTCCGGTAACCAAACCATGTACGCGAGGGCGGCGGCCAAGGGCATCATCCACCCCAGCAGAGCGATGGTGGCCAGCCCTCGGTCCGAAAGACGGGACAAACGCGAGAGCAGAAATGGAAAGACCATATAGAAAAACACCTCGGTGGAAACGGCCCAGGCCACCGGATTCCACCCCATCGCGGCCATCGGAACCCATGCCTGCTGCATGGCCAGCACCAGCACGCTCGTAGAGGCCAAGTGGCTGCGATAATAGGCCAACTGCGGAGAATCCGTCTTGAGCACGACGTAGAAGAAGAAGGGAGCCGTGAGCAGCAACGACAGAAGATAGACCGGGTACAAGCGGGCCAGACGCGCCCTCCAGAATCGGCCCAGGTCGAAGTCCTTGCCGCCATAGGTGTAAACGAGGACAAATCCAGAAAGAATGAAGAAGAACGAAACCGCCACGTAGCCGACACTGGCGAATTGCTGGAACCACGCTGGGGCCTGGGCAAACCCTTTAAACGTCCAGGTGTGAAATAGGACGACATGCAGCGCCGCGAAATAACGGGCTGAGGTCAGCGCGGGCAGTAGCGGGCGTTTGGAGTCATTCATAGCGCTCAGATCCTGGAAGCAAGCACGGGGTGCACGCGCTGCTCGCCCTGACAGCCCCCGGGAGCGCGGGCATCCTGCCCGCCTTACAATCACGGGGTGCCCGCATTGTCCCCGTGACGGACCCCAAATCGAGCATGCGGCATTGTTGTATAAAGCATTCTTCGTCCGCCACGTCTTGGGTGATGGCGGCGAAGGCTTTGTCAAGGGAGGGCGCGGCAGGGCGCAGCACCGCGACCGGACGTGCATCGTGCTCGATGACAACTTCGTCGCCAGCGCGTACATGATCCAATAACGCGGCAAAGTCGCTTGTCGCTTCCGTGGCCGAGATGTGGATCACACGGTTTCCCATATCGTTCCGAAACCAGCTCGGAGGGCTTAATCCGTTTTAGTACCTTGAAGACACGCGCTTGAATCTCCGGATGCGCGATCAACGCGTCATGCAACCGGCCTTTTGGCGGGACATGTCGTACGAACCTCGGACGCAAGAAACAGGTCCGCGCTACTTGCTACGAGGGAGGCCGTCTGGAAGTGCTACGCCTCGCGGGCAAACACTACCATTCCATTAGCTGGGATCACGATATTCGCCGAGGCGCCAAAGCCGTGCAGCGGACCTCCAGATGCCGAAATCCCTCCTCCATTGCCCGCTACCATCGGATTAACCCAGTTGTCATATACGTCGCTGTTGAAGACTTCAACCCACGGTCCCGAGAACGGGAATCCAATCGCGTAGTTATACCATGTTGTCTCGGCTAGAGTTGCAACGACAATTACATGATTCCCCGTGCCTTCAAGCCATCGGTGAAATGCAATGACGCGGTTCTGGTTGTGGACGTGAAATGCGTTAACATTGTCACCTCGCAAAGCAGGCTGATTCCACCTTAGCCGGATAAGATCCTGAGTGAAGCGCAGATGATTCACCATTGCCGGATCAGTGCCGGCATCGAGGCTGCTCCAATCGATGAGATTGCCCGACGCGGCGGGATCGCAGCTCCATTGCTTGTCTTCCAGAAACTCCTGCCCCATGAAGATCTGGGGTATTCCTGGCGCCGTCAACAGAAGTCCGGTGGCGAATCGCGAGCGGCTGCGAGCGTACCAGGAGCGCGCGTTCGAGCCGTCGGCCAGAGCGGGAATGCGCGGGTCTCGTCCTACCGCCACGAGATCGTGGTTCTCAACACAAGGGACTGCCTGCCACCCATGCGCAAAGCCCTGGGGATAGAGATTGCCGGCGAGGGTGTCGAGATCAACTGTGGCGCTCTGGCCATATGACGCTTGCTGGACTGCGGTGCGGACGGCGCTCCGTAATCCATCGTGTTGCAGAACGTCAAAGCCCGTGCCGCCGCTCGCGGTTGGCGTCACGATCAAGGGGGCCGGCCGCGGATAGTTTTGGAACTCGTAAGGCCAATATTCGGCATTTTGGAGCAGCCGTGGCTTGAGGTAGCGAAGCGTGCTGGTGAGGTCGCAGCAAAAACTCCAGCCGGAATCTTCATTCATGGACAAGAGTGCACTGATTTCGTCGTACCGAAACCCGTCGACGTGGAATTCCTCGATGTAGTAGCGGGCGCTATTGATGATGAATTGGCGAACATCGTCGTTCCAAAGTGCGAAAGAAAGACCGCCAGCAAGCCCCTGGTTGGTGAAATAGAGACTTTGGTTGTTATCGCTGGTATCGGCAGCCCGATCCCAAAAGTAAAGGCTTTGGTCGTCGCCCATGAATCCGCCCGCGTGGTTGTACACGACGTCGAAGGTCACCGCGATGCCATAGAGATGACACAGGTCCACCATGGCCTTCAGTTGCGCGGGCCCCGGAGTGATGTCTTCGATTCCTATCGGTGAAATGCCCTTCATGGCGAGCAGGCGATTGATAGTAGTCAGGTATCCGGACAGAGCAGCCTGCCCGGACACAACATAGGGGAAGTCTGGCGAGAAATAGTCCGCGCCGTTGTAACCCATCGAGGGATCGGTTTCCATTTCATCGACAGGCAGCGGCTGAAGCACGTTGACCCCAAGCGCCACCATGTACTCAATCTTCCCGATTACATCGAGAAAAGTCGATGCCACGCCGGGTGCGCTGGGTGCGTAGGTTCCGATATGCAACTGGTACACGATCATGTTGGAAAAGTCCGGCGTCACAAAAGCCGAGTCGTGCCATGGATAGGCTGTCCCTGGACGGATTAGGCAACTGCAGGTCGGGAACGGAGAGTCCGTCGCCAATTCTCGGGCATACGGATCACGTTTGTAACCGCTCGATCCCGCGCCAACGACCCAAAAATGATAAGGGTCGCCGTCCTCGGCGTCAGGAATGAAGCCCGTCCAGTATCCATTGGGATCCTTCGCCATAAGCAAATCGTCGGTCTGGCCAGTCATTGGCGTGCCTCCAAAGGTGCCATTGACGTAGACAGCAGTCGCGCGGGGCGCCCAGGCACGAAACGTCGCTCCGCCACCGTTTATGAGATTTGCCCCCATTGGAGTAACTGGCAGGATATTGGCTTGAGAAATCATGACATGTCCTCAGAGGTCAGAAGTTGGATTTGAGGTCCTTAAAAGCCCTAAAGTTGATGCAACAATATTGTACGCCATATTTGAGTGTAGTTTCAGGGGGCCTCCCATGGTTAAGCCGTAGTCGAATAGAGTGACTGCGCCCGTCAGAATTGAAATGTTGGAAAAGGAGATGGCGAAGTTGGAGAACCCGCCCATGCCGCGGAGAAGTTCCTGCGCATAACCCAAGCGTTCCAGTTCGCGCGTGTCCTTTCGTGCGAGGAACTCCTCCCCGCGTAGGGGTGGTTTCAAAATTCCGGCCTCGGTTCGGAAATCTGAATCTGCGGAAAAGCCCTGCCAGAGCGCTTCTCTTAACTCTTGAATTCTACTTTCGCTTTCCCATAGCGTCAAGCTACTGCGGTCGGCAATAGGCCTGCCCGACGCACTACATTAATCGGTTCAAGAACGCTCTGGGGGTCAAAACGGGTGGCTCGGTCTTCTCCACTTGGCAAAGGTCGGCGTCCCCGGAAACCAGGAAGTTAGCCAAGTGGGAGCGCGCAAGGGCGAGGAGGTAGTCGTCTCCAGGGTCTGGACTGAGCCGAGCCGGCGACTCCACGTCCGCGCACAGCGTCGCAAAGCGCTCCAGGAAGGCAACGTAGGCTCGCGCCTCGCGCTCGGTAGCGTAACGGCGAAACTTTGGGCGGGCAAGCACTCGACCCAGTTCAGCCAGAAGCTTGGGTGATACGAGGAGTTCAAAGGCGCCGTCGGTCCAGGCGCGGACAAGCGCCCGCGGGGCACCCTTGGCAGAGATGAACGCGGCGATGAGCACACCAGGGTCGAGAACTACACGCCACACTTAAGCCCCTCGACTCCGGTGTAATTCGCCATAGGCCAGCGCCAGCGCTTCCTTTTCACTCAGGGAAGACCGCGATCCAACCTTGTCCAGCAACTCCATACCCAGGAAGGCGCGTAACGCTTGCTCCACGACTTGGTACTCGCGTCGGCCGGAGCGAGCGGCAGCAACCTTCAGGGCGCGCAGAAGGCCGTCCTCCAGATACACTGTGGTCTTTCGTTTCATGATTCCATTTTAACAGAAAAACGTAATGCTGTGTTCACAGCCCGTGCGCAATTTACAAGAGCAGGCCGTTTAGGATTCGGTAACACGCTTCAGACGAAGTGCAGTTGCCGCTGGGGCGCCGGGCATGAGAAAATGCCCATGGCCAGGGCGGGACTGACTGCTGCTCCAGGTTATACTCGCCTCAGCGCCAAAGGAGTACGATGAGAAAAACACTTCTGTTCGTCACGCTGGTCCTCGCGACTGCGATGGTTTGGGGGCCACTGCACGGGGGAAACGCTGCGTCTGCACCCGTGGCGCAGGTTACGGTTCCGGGAAGCGCAACAAGCGCCGAGGATCGCATCGCTCGGGTTGAGAACGGGCTGCTGCCGCAGGTGGTGGTCAAGGGGGAGCCGCTTCCGGGTATGAAGCTCGTTGACCGCATGACGTTCTACAAGGTGCCGGGGGTCAGCATCGCGGTCATCGATCAGGGTCGCATCGATTGGGTGCGCGGTTATGGGTTTGCGGAAATCGCGGCCAAATGGCCGGTCACGCCGCACACCCGTTTCCAGGCCGCCTCCATTAGCAAACCCGTCGCCGCTGCCGCCGCGCTTCATTTCGTGGAAGAAGGCAAGATCGACCTCGACCGCAACGTCAACGATTACCTGAAATCCTGGAAGGTGCCGGACAACGATTTCACCCGCGAGCAGAAGGCCTCCCTGCGACGTATTCTGAGTCATAGCGCCGGCTTTACGGTGCACGGCTTTCCAGGCTATGAAGCGGGCAAGCCCGTACCTACCCTCGTGCAGGTGCTGAACGGCGAGAAGCCGGCGAACACTGAGCCCATTCGCGTTGACACGGTTCCCGGCACCAAGTGGCGCTACGCCGGCGGCGGCTACGCGGTGATGCAACAAATGTTGATCGACGTGGTTGGCGAGCCTTTTCCTGAGATAATGCAGCAGGCAGTCCTCAGCAAATTAGAGATGAAAGACAGCGCCTACTCACAGCCGCTGCGGAACGACTGGCAGCCGTTTGCCGCCACCGCCTACCGGGCCGACGGCAAGCCGGTGGAAGGCAAATATCACACCTACCCGGAGCTGGCGGCCGCCGGTCTGTGGACCACGCCGGGGGACCTGGCTCGTTTCGCCATCGCCATTCAGGAGGCGCTCGCCGGCAAGTCGCACAGAGTCATCTCGCAGGGGATGGCTGAGCAGATGCTCACCCGGCAGATCGAGAACGACGGTCTGGGCCTTTTCCTTGACGGCACGGGCAAGACCTTGCGATTCAGCCACGGCGGCGGGAATGAGGGCTTCCGATGCACGCTCGTCGCATACGCGCACACCGGGCAGGGGGCGGTCATCATGACCAACTCCGATATGGGGGATGCGCTGAGTACGGAGATACTCTTTGCCATCGCCCATGAATATGGGTGGGCGGATTATCAGCCGACGGAACGCACTCAGGTCAAGGTGGACCCGGGCATTTTCCGTGGCTACGTGGGCCGCTACCAACTTGCTCCGAATTTCATCTTGACGGTTACCCAGGAAGGCGATCACCTCTTCACGCAAGCGACCGGCCAACCGAAAGTGGAGATATTTCCAGAGAGCGATCGCGAATATTTCTTGAAGGTCATCGATGCACAGATTACTTTCGCACCCGACAGCCAGGGCCGTGCAACCGAATTGATCCTGCACCAGGGCGGCCAGGATCATCATGCGAAGCGGGTGGAAGGCGAGGCGCCGCTGCCCAGCGAGCACAAAGAGGTTCCCATCAATGCGAAGTTGCTCGACGGGTATGTCGGAAGCTACGGGTTGACCCCGACGTTCATTCTCACGGTAACGCGCGAAGGCGACCATCTTTTCGTTCAGGCAACCGGGCAGCCTAAGTTCGAGGTGTTTCCCGAGAGCGATCGCGATTTC
>Ga0326728_10004466_pt1 | contig 41354 bp, 33 predicted proteins | sample MB3enrmetagenome_FD_207602 | JGI IMG/M metagenome (GOLD analysis project Ga0326728, IMG submission 207602) | Lab enriched peat soil microbial communities from McLean, Ithaca, NY, United States - MB31MN | ecosystem: Environmental > Terrestrial > Soil > Wetlands > Peat | place: USA: New York... | reverse complement strand
AAAACGCTCCGGCGCCAGGGCCACGCGGCGACAACGCCGCCTCCCAGCAAATTGGCCAACCCGGCGGCGGTTCCTAACGCGAGACTGATCCACAGGTACGACATAAGAGTGACGAGCAGGAACAAGGAGTCAGGAGTCAGAACAAAGCCGTCAGATTTCAGCTCTCAGCTATCAGCAAGCAGGCTTCCCCGAGAAGTTCGCCGAAAGCTGATAGCTGACGGCTGATAGCCGAACATTCTGACTCCTGGCTCCTGGCTTCTCATCCTGAATGCCGAATGTGCACGACTTCACCGTCACGCACGATATAGTCTTTGCCTTCCAGCCTGAGTTGGGCGCGAGCGCGCACTTCGGCAAAACCGCCTGCTGCCAGCAGGTCGTCCACCTTCACGACTTCGGCGCGAATGAACCCCCGCTCCAGATCGGTATGGATTTCACCGGCGGCTTCGAGGGCGGAGGTCCCCGCGCGGATGGTCCAAGCCCGGCACTCGTCTTCTCCGACGGTGAAAAAGGAGATCAAACCCAGGAGCTGATAGCTGGCGCGGATCAGCCTGAAGATGGCGGACTCCTCGAGCCCGTAGCTGGCCAGGAACTCCGCCGCCTCGGACTCGTTCAGTTCCGCCAACTCCGCTTCGACCTTGCCGCAGATCGCTGCTACCGCCGTGTGCGGCCGCCGCTTTAACCCGGCTTGCTGCGCAAACTGTTCGGCGGCGTTGGCGCGGCCTGCGTCCTTCTCACTCAAGTTGAGAACATAGAGCATAGGTTTCAAACTGAGGAACGTAAAGCCGCGAATAACCCGCTCGTCCTCGGCGGTCAGTGACGCGTCTCGCAGGGGAACCTGTTTTTCGAGGCTCGACTTGCAAACCCTCAAAACCTGCAACTCCTTTTCAAGTGCGGGGTTCTTCTGTTTCTTGACGTCCTTTTCCAGCCGCTCGAGGCGTTTTTCCACCACCGCGAGATCCGAGAGGATGAGCTCCAGTTCGACGTTTTCGATGTCGCGCGCGGGGTTTGCGGCGCCTTCGGCAGCAATGACCGGGTCTTCAAACGCCCGCACCACGTGCGCCAGGGCATTCAACTCCCGCAGGCTCTGGGATTGCACGCCCGCCCGCGTTAAATCAATGATGCTGCCGGGCGTATCGAGGTACTCAACCGTGGCGTGGATGGTTTTTTGCGGGTGAAACAGCTCCGACAGGCGGTCAAGGCGCGCGTCCGGCACGCGGACGACCCCCACGTGCGCCTCGGCCCTTCCCGGGCCATGCCCGGCCGCGTGCGCTCGGGTAAGGATTTGAAACAACGTCGTCTTTCCTACTTGGGCCAAGCCCACAATGCCGATTCTTAGCAAGGTTTCCTCAAGATAGCCGGCGGGGCGGTTGGCGAACCGCCCCTACAGAAGATCGCGGCACACCGGCCATTAGATTCTAATAAATTCCTTCTTGCGATACATCCAAAAGAGTATTAACCAGACAATGGCGAAAGCGGCGGTCGCCTCCACCAGGTTGTCCCACCGGCCCACGCGCGGCAGAACGTGTCCCACGAAGACGTTGCCCACGTGCCGGAAGTCGAAGACTTCGGTAGCAATGTAAACCGCGATGGAGTTCATGCCAATCACGATAAAACCGAAGGCCCACTTCTTGCATCCGCGCACATCCACGATCCAGTAGAAAAGCGCCAGGACCAGAAAACTGAACCCGCCCGAGATCAGAACGTAAGAACTTGTCCACATCAGCTTGATAACGGGGAACCACAAGCTCCAGAGGAGCCCCGCCAGCAGACTCAGAGCGCCCATGCCCAGCAACCGCAGAATCTTGCTGCGCTCGGAACGGCCGGACATCAGCAGTTGCCCGGCCAGCACGCCCAGCAGCACCGAGGCGCCGAAGCCCGGGTAGCTGAGGAACCACGTGTTCTCGCCGTAGTGGAGATGGCCGAGGAGCAGCTTATCGACGTAGGTAGGCAGGTTGCCCTGAGGAGTCAGGACCCCGGCGCCGACTCCCGGCACCGGCACAAGCATGACAGCCGCCCAGTAAGCAAGCAGGAAAGCAGCGATGGTGGCGGGATGCCATTTCGGTTTCAGCTTTACCGCCACCAGGGTGGCAATCAGGTAGCCCACGGCGAGCCCATGCAACACGCTGTAACAGGGGCGGAACTTGTACCAATCAAACAGAAGGAGATTGCCTTGCGTCACTGTCCCCAGGCAGAACATGACAATCGCTCGCCACAGCGCGTGCAGCAGGAGCCGGCGGTCAGTTTCGCCCCGAGCCCGACGCTTGGCGATCGAAAGCGGTATGGCAGCTCCCATGATAAACATGAAAAGCGGCCAGATCAGGTCATAGAAGTGCAGCCCCCGCCAGGGCACATGGTCAAACTGCTCAAGGAATCCGTCGAACCAGAGGCGATCGACAACCTTTCCCAGGCCCATCAGGATCGCCGTGCCGCCTGTGATCCAGAACATGTCGAAACCGCGCAGGGCGTCGAGGGACGCCAGTCGGGAAGTGGGTATGGGCGGGTTGGCGGTGGTAGCGGGAAGGGGTTGGGACACTTTGTTTGGTTCAGTCTCCCGGACCTTCATGCCGCACCCTCCTTCAAGCATTTCATACCAACTCCGTTCAGATTTCTGCAATTCGTGGGCATGCGGGAATCCAATGAGCCGACCCCGCAACCCGCCGGACTGAGCAAAACCGGTGATTACCGGTCACCTTCTTGGCTGCGTTCGGAATATTATGCATCAAAACGCACCCAATTTTGCACACTTTAAAAAGTGAAATCGTTTGTTTTCATAGACATTCCCGGATCGTTCGTTAATTTTTGGAGTCGAGGAGTCGAGAAGTCCAGGAGTTGAGAAGCCAACCCCCGCCCCTCGGGGTGCGGCTGAGGCTCTGAATCGGGTCCAGCCTTCCACCGCTCGACTCTTCAACTCCTTGACTTCTTGACTTCTCGACTTCTTGCCCTCATCCTTTGTTTTCATAGACATTCCCGGATCGTTCGTTAAAAAAAAGCTCTCAGGAGCCAGCTTTCAGCTCTCAGCCCCACCACTCAGGATGGCGCAGACCCCGATCTGCGGGGTCTGCGATGTCCCGAAGGGACAGGTCGGGGCAAGGGGTACAATTTAGCCGAACTGCGCCTTCGGCGCATCGTAGACCTTCAAAAGCAACGTCTGCGCCGGCCACGGCTTGCACTCAGTGACGCAATGTCATCCGAGAGTAAGGGCGAAGTCATTTTTGGACCCCAATCGAGCTCGAGCGGCCTGATCTGCGATTCTAGGCTATCATGTTGGGCGTAGCTTGTCAAGGGTTTTCTTAGTAGTGTCCTAGTTTGGGCGTAGCGCCGACCTTTAGGTCGGCAAATGCTGGCCTGAAGGCCAGCGCTACGATCAAATTAGGACAGTACCGTTTTCTTGGGAGTATGCCATCTTGTCGCAGCGGCGTTTTTCGGCGCAGAGCGGCTGGCAAGCGGTCTTCGCCCTGGAGCCAAGGGCAAAGCGCTCCGCAAATGCGAAAAGCTGGAGACCTTGAAAAGCAGGTCTGCGCTGCCGCTTTATCTCTTTTGCCCGATTTCAGGCACTGAAAGGCTGCGGCAGATCTTGCGTGCCAGCAGATTTGGGATCTCAGTGTGGCGAGGCACGGCTTCGACGGCGCCTGATTGAGAGTTGCACCACAACGAGTGGCTGCCAGCCTCGCGTTTGAGATAGCAGCCGTGCTTGCGTAGGTGCTGGAGCAATGTGCTTCTTTTCACTTAACGGTTACGGTGTCAAGTTCGGCTTCGGGCGGGATTCCGCGTAGCGCGTCTTGCCGCCTGTCCTCCAAAATGAGGGCAATTGCGTCCGCCAGACTCGCTCGAGCTTCATCCTTAGTTCTGCCTTGTCCATTCGCTCCCGGAATCTCGGGGCAGTAGGCTATGTACCATTCGCCATCACGCTCAAACACGGCAGTGAATACATTCGCCATCGATCCTCCCGGTCCTTCCCTCAACCAGTGAGATTATATCGCACTTGACCACTTTCGAATGCGGTAGCGTTGGCCGCCGCCTTTTCCGTTAGAGAATATTCCCCTGGACGCGAGCCTGGCGCGCAGCCAACTCGATGGGGATGAACGGCTCTATCGCACCGGGCGCCGGCTGCGGCGTGGACCATAATGCGGCCAACGCCATGCTCGCTCTTCCGGATTGACAGATAAACTGACGTCGCGTGAAGGAGATCGGCTTCATTGAAGTGACCTCAAACTTTAGGTAGAATGAACGCGGTGGAAAGTGCTCAGCCGAAATGGTGGGCGGTAGAGGATTCGAACCTCTGACTTCTACCGTGTGAGGATAGCACTCTACCGCTGAGTTAACCGCCCACGCAGCAGCATTCAGCATAGCATAACATGGCAAATGCAATTGTAAACGATCATGTGGGGGAAGTTCCCGAACTTCTGACCCGGGTGCAACAGTCCGTCCAATCGGTGATACGAGGCAAGGACGAGGTGATTCAACTCGTGCTCGTGGGTCTGCTGGCGCGTGGCCACCTGCTGATTGAGGACGTGCCGGGAGTGGGGAAGACGACGCTGGCTCACGCGCTCGCCCGCTCATTTGACTGCGCCTTCCAGCGCATTCAGTTCACGTCCGATATGTTGCCGTCGGACGTCATCGGAGTGAGCGTTTTCAGCCAGCAGACCCAGCGCTTCGAGTTTCGGCCCGGACCCATCTTCGCCAACATCGTTCTGGCGGACGAAATCAACCGCACCACACCCAAGACACAGAGCGCGCTGCTCGAGGCCATGAACGAGAACCAGGTGACGGTGGACAACCGCACTTCACCGCTTCCTCAACCCTTCATGGTGATGGCCACTCAGAATCCCATCGAACACCACGGAACTTATCCGCTTCCCGAATCCCAGTTGGATCGCTTCCTGATGCGCGTGAAGATCGGTTACCCCAGCGCCGAAAGCGAGAAAGAGATCCTGCGGGACTTCGCCGATTCCGACCCGCTGGCAAACGTCAGGCCGGTGATGACGGGGCCGGAAGTGGTGGAGATCCAGAATCAGGTTCGGCGGGTAAAGGTGGATCCGGAACTTGTGAACTATGCGCTGGCCATCGTGGAAAAGACCCGCCAGCATGAATACCTCAGCCTGGGTGTGAGCCCGCGAGGATCGATGTCGCTGTACCGCGCCGCTCAGGCCCTTGCTTTCCTGGAAGGTCGCAATTACTGCATCCCGGACGATCTCAAACGCCTTATCCTCCCCGTTTTCTGTCACCGCTGCGTAGTGAGCTCGCGATACATCTCCACGCTCAAGAAATCCGATCAGGCCTGGGCGATCATGGAAGAGATCATTAACGCCACGCCGGTGCCGCTGTAAAGGGCAGTCGATAGTCAACAGTCGACAGTTCACAGTTTCGCTGTCATGAAGATGGCGGCGGAAGGGCGGGGCTAAAGCCGCGCCCTTCCAGGATTCCGCGGCTACCTCCACACAAGCCATTTTCATGCACGGTGGCGAGCCCAAGGATCATGGATTCTTCGCTCACAATGACATGGCCGAGTTGATACGCTACAATCCCAAACGATGATAACGCCGTCTTCAACCAGCGCCAGCGCGACGGGAGGCTTGCGCCTTCGCGTTCGTGAGCAGTGGGCGCGCACCGACCGCGCGGGATGGCGGCGCTTTTTCCAGGGGCTCTTCGGATTGGGCACGGCCTTCTGCCTGGCGCTCTATTCCACCGCACTCACTGAGGAGGGACGCGTGGGGGCAGCCGTCTGGGCCGCTGCCACCTCGCTGTTGCTGACCACTATCGTCGCGGTGAAAGTGGTCCCCTATCTGGCACGGCGGACCGCGCTGAACCGTTGGCTGGTGAGGATGAAGTACGACTTCACCCCCGAAGGAGTGGTCTTCCTGGTCATCATTGGCCTGATTTCGATTGCGGCCCTGAATACCGGGAACAACCTTCTCTTCCTCATTTTGGCAAGCCTGCTCGGCGCAATCCTGGTTTCCGGCATCCTCTCGCAAATCGTGCTGTCAGGCCTGGAACTGGATTTTGTGCTGCCCGACCACGTCTTTGCCGAGCAGCCCATGATTTCGCGGCTGACTGTGAGCAATCTCAAACGGGCCTTTCCTTCCTTCTCGATCACCGTCGCGGGGCGTGATGCGGGGCGGGAAAAGCGCAAGAAGAACTCGGCGCCGCCTGCACGGCAGATCCTGGATGCGCCTGTTTACGTCCCCTATATCCCTCACCGCTCCTCTGTCACGCAGCACGTCGAAATCACTTTTCCGCGCCGCGGCCGCTACGCTCAAGAGGGCTTTCGAGTCAGCAGTAAATTCCCCTTCGGCTTCGTGCGCAAGTCGCACGAAGTCCCCACCCGGCAGGAGATCCTGGTCTTGCCCAACGTTCAGCCCACGGAAGAGTTTTACGAAATCCTGCCCATGATTGGGGGCGAGATCGAGAGTCTCTATAAGGGGCGCGGTAACGACCTTTACGCCATCCGCGACTATCAGGAAGGAGATTCCGCGCGGCACGTGGATTGGAAGGCAACGGCAAAGGCGCAGGCCGTGAAAGTGCGGGAGTTTACACGCGAGGACGAGCGCCGCCTGTTGCTGGCCTTCGACGCCCGCCTGCCCCACGCCGACTCAGCCTTGCTGGCCAAGTTTGAAAGGGCCGTGACCTTCTGCGCCTGCCTGGCATGGCACTTCTACGAGATCGATGCACACCTGAAGTTCCTTACCGATGGGTTCGAAACTCCCATGGCCCCCTCCGAAGAGATCATCTACCCCACACTCGAAAAGCTGGCGCTCATCGAGCCCGTGCTCGACGACTCCACGCCTTCCGTGCTGTCTGCGATTGCGACCGCGCCGCGCACTTACAACATCATCATCACCGCCCAGCCTCATGGTTCTATTCCTACCAGCCTCTGGGGATCATCTTATTTGGTTTTTATGGATTCGCTGTAATGACGCGCAGGGGCGGCCCTTGTGGCCGCCCTGTGTGCGCCCAAAACTGCTGGTCGCCATCCGCGGAGAAGCCGGAAACCTGTAATGCGGCCCGCAAGCGCCTGAAGAGGGTCGGCGAGTTGTGATCTCCCGCGTTCTAATCGAGCTATAGTTGCAGAAGATCTCTGAGTTTGGATGCGACGATGGTGCGGGTCTGGCCGTCCACGACGCCGAGATACCGGGCGAGGCTGGAGCAGTGAATGGTCGCCAGTTTGTGCAGGCGCAGCACGGATGGTGTCTTGAGGTTCGTCGACTGAAGCCCCGGCTCGCCTGGATCAAGAAGAAGGTCAGACGATAGAGGTTGGGTGGGAACCACCGAGGAGATGTAGGCGCCCAGGACTTCCGGGACCATGCCGAGGGGCGTGGTCAGCAGCAGTACGGGTCGGAGCTTCATTCCCGGAACGTCCCCGAAGGGGAACTTGGCGAGGTAGATTTCACCGGGGCGCATTTACTGGTTGTCCGTCATCCAGAGTATAAATGTCCTGGTTGGGGTCGCCCAAGTCTGCCAACCATTCAGCGGATACGCCGTGAGCCCAAGCCAAGCCCGCTTCGTCTTCGTCCGGCATCAGGACGATCAGGCGAACCGAGCCCGCCGGAAGGTCCTCGGGCACCTGAGCGCTCAGCCGGTGCCGGTCGTCAATTTCACCTAGAAGTTTGATAGCTCGCATCTGCGCCACCTTCACAGAGTATAAAGTATCATGCTCCGTCAGGGCAACGGCTGATTGCCGCTTGACGTCGCTAATTGTCGCGGTACCACGCTCGAAACGCTTTGTCCGGTGAGGCAACTATGTCGTTAACCTGTCTGGAGTAATGGGGCGCATCTCCCAAACATCCAGGGCCTTCAAGCGGGCTTTGCCCCCTTTCGCAAGCGTGCCGATGCCCAGGCTGTCGGGGCGTGACGGGTAAATGCGGCTGGTGAGGCAAGCGCGATTGTTAGCGAAGATTTCTATGACCGAAGCGTCCAAGAAAATGCGCAATTTCAGAGTTTCATTCTCGGCAAGTGCAAATGGCCCACCTTGAGGTCCGCGATCCACATCCGGGCTCAGGCTGGAATGTTCGCGTTCCACCAGGATTTGGGCTTTCGTTCGATTGTAGGTGATGGAAGTATGCTCTTCCCCGCCTGGTGAACTGCGCACCGTCAAGCCCGCGACTTCCGATGCCCCCAAGTCGAACTGGGCGTGAATCTCCAGGCTGTCCCCCCTAACGGAGAACGTGCCGCGCGCGAGCTCTCCATCGAAATGGTGATGCTTGCCGCGCAGAGATTCGAGTTCGGGAGCGGGAGTGATACGGAGGCTTCCGTCGGGCGCGAGCGAAACGACGCGAGGCAGTGACATCACTCCGGCCCAACCGGCGGCGCGCTGTGCGGCCTCACTGCGCCCTTCCCTGATCCAACCCCACAAGATTCGGCGCCCCTTGTCGTCGAGCATGCTCCGAGCCGCATAGTAGGAGTCCGAGAGGTCCGCTTTTCCCTGAACTTCAGGGCGGAAATAGTGATTCTCATAGGCGCCCACCGAATAAACTACCGCGCCCTGCGTGGAGACCAGCAGCGCGTGCTTGTCAGACACAGGGAAGAAGTCCGGGCACTCCCACATCTCGCCGGTGCTTACCGGATCCTTTCCCGGCAGGAGTTCATCCTTTCTGCCTTTGCACAGGAAGTGGAGATAATCCCAGTGGATCAAATCTCTGGAGCGATAAAGCAGGACCACGCCGCCCTGGCCTTCAATGCCCGACCCAATCGCCAGATACCACTCGTCCTCTTCACGCCACACGCAAGGGTCGCGAAAGCCGGTGGTCTGCATTCCTTGCGGAGGGGCGGCGAGAATGGGATTTCCGGCGAATTTCTGCCAGGTTGTCATTCCGTCGTCGCTCGTCGCCAAGCATTGGACCTGCGGGAAAACACCCGTGTAAAGAATCGTCGGGACGCCCCCCTCAACCACAGCGCAGCCGGACCAGCACCCGTCCTTGTCCGGCCCGCCAGGGGTGGGCGCAAGCGCGATGGGAAGGTGCTTCCAGTGCACCAGATCGGGACTTACCGCGTGCCCCCAATGCATGCTCTCCGGAAATGTCCCGTGGGGGTTGTACTGATAAAACATATGGTATTGGCCCTTCCAGAAGATGGGCCCGTTGGGATCGTTCATCCAGTTTGCGGGGGGCATCAAGTGATATCGAGGCCGCTGAGGATCCGCGGCTAATGTGCTTCGTTCGTTTCCAGGCTGGTCAACGCCCACGTCCGCACCGTGCGGGAGAGCGATGCGGCCGGCCAGGAGGGTGGCCGCGGAGAAGGTGAGAAAATCGCGCCGGGTTGCCATTTGTTGAACCCCTTCTCAAGCTCAACCATCCGCTGAGGCGTATGACGTCACAAGCCCTCCTTGCGACGTGAGCCCAATGGCTGTCATCCTGAGCGAAGCGAAGGATCTCTGCAGTTGATCGGTCTTTAACTACGGAGATTCTTCGCTGCCATGAAAATGGTGCCGGAAGGGCGGGGCTTCAGCCCCGCCGTGACCGGCAACTCCCTCTCCCCCGACCCCTCTCCCGCCAGCGGGAGAGGGGGGACCACGAAGTGGTGGGTGAGGGCCCTGACGGAGGGGCTAAAGCCCCGCCCTTCCAGGATTCCGCGGCTACCTCCACACCAGCCATTTTCATGCACGGTGGTGAGCCCGAGGATCATGAAGTCTGCGCTCAGAATGACACACCGATTCCTGGTCGCTATGGAGTTATATTCCCGCCCAGTTCCTGGCGAAACTCCGCCTTGTAAATCTCAATCAACACTAAGAGCAGCGCGACCAGAAAAGGCCCCAGAAACAGACCCAGGAAACCAAAGAGCCCAATACCCCCAAGCACGCTCAGCAGAACCCAGATCGAGTCAATATCCGTCCCCCGCCTGATCAGCACAGGCTTAATCACATTATCAACGGTTGCCGCTACTCCTCCGAAAGCGACCAGCAAGAGGATTCCCCGCAACACCTGTCCCTTCAAAATGTAGTACGCCACCAAAGGAATCCAGACCAGGGACGTCCCAACCACCGGGACCAACGATAAAATGGCCAGAACCGCGCCCCACAGCAGAGGAGAGGGCAAGCCAAAAAGGAGGAAAATAATCCCATCCGCAGCGCCGTGAATCGTGGCTGTGGCGAGGCTCCCTCCAAAGGTCGCAACGGTGATGGCGCGGAACTTCTCAATGATCCGGTCTTCATGCTCGCGCCGGAGAAAACTCAACTCCCGGAGTTCACGAAGCATGTCCGGGCCACGCAGAAGGAGATAATACAGTCCAAAGAGCATCACGAAGAAGTTGATGATGGAGTGCGTGATTCCCGAAAAGATCCTGGCGCTGCGGTTGACAAGAAACTCGCTCACAATGCCAATGCCTTTCGTCGCCACCGAGCCCAGATCCGGCTTCGGCATTCCTAAACTACTGCTCTTGGCAAGAAACCACTGGTAAGCGGATGTCTTCTGGAGGGCGCCTAAGGATGCCGGGCCGCCGCCCGAGACGCGCTCCTCCAGGGCTTTGTAAGCAACTACGGATTCCTTGGCCAGCATGAGGATTAGAAACAGCGCCGGAAGCACGATGACCACGGTAAGGAAAACGCAGGTTAGTATGCTCGCCAGCCGGGGGTGGTGCAGCCGGCACGAGAGGAACGAAAACAGCGGGTAAAAGACCGTGGCCAGAATTGCCGCCCACACCAGGGCCGGCAAAAAGGGCTCCAAGATGCGGAAGACATAATACAAAACGATAGCGAAGACAAGGAGGACGGCAAATCGAGCGTACTCAGGGCGAGGCATTGTAGTTGTCCGTGGTCGGTTATCAGTTGTCAGTCATCAATTCGCCCGCTTGTCCCCCAGGCGTTGCCGGGCCAGGGCCACCGCTCCGAAGGGTCCCGCGTCGTCGCCAAGTATGCCGGGGAGAACCTTTACACGCCGGGCATCGTGGCGGCGGAGGAAATACTGATAAGCGGTCTGCCTGATGGGCGTCACATAATCTTTTCCCAGCCGCGCGGCGATTCCTCCTCCAATGATTATGTACTCGGGATCGAGCATATTGACGACGTTCGCTACCAGAATGCCCAGGCAGAACTGCGCGTGTTCCATAACTCTTTGCATGACCGCGTCGTGTTCCTTCAAGGCTCTTTGAATGATGCTGCTGGTCATGCGCGTCCTGCCCCGTTCCTCCATGAGCTTCAGGACGATGCTTTTTTCTCCGCGACGGATCGCGTCGCGGACGTCACGCTCCATCGCGGTGCGGCTGGCCAAGGCTTCCGCGCAGCCGCGGTTGCCGCAACCGCAAAGCGGCCCATTCATCTCGATAACGATATGGCCGACCTCTGCGGCAGCCCCGCGCGAGCCGAGGACGAGTCGTCCTCCGCTGACAATGCCTCCACCAATTCCCGTCCCAACGAATATCCCCACTAATTCCCGCGCTCCCTGGCCTGCGCCCAGGGCGTATTCGCCCATCACGCCGACGTTGACGTCGTTTTCGACAAACACGGGGACCCCAAGCAGCGCCTTCAGCTTGGATCCCAACGGCACCTTTTTCCATCCCAGGTTTGGCGCATGATAAACCACGCCGCTAATAGCATCGACCGCCCCCGGCACACCAATGCTCACCGCGCGTAAGTCGGAAACTTTCAAGGAGGCTGACCGCGCCGCGCCTTCAACCAGAGCCGCGATATCCGCAACCAGCCGATCGGTCTTCTGTTTTGGGTTGGTCGGCGCTCTATGCATCCCCAGGATTTTGTTTTCCGCATTCACCACCAAGGCGCGCAAGCGCGTTCCCCCCATGTCGATCCCTACCATCGCTTCCTTCTTAGCGGGCATCTGATTGTTCCTCCCGGAAACGCTTCCAACTCCTGCTAGCAGAGTCTACCTTACTTAAAGATTCCGCGAAATGCCAGATTTGTTTGAAATCATTGACACTGCGCGCGCGGGGGAAGTAAGCTTTGGGCGCTTACCGGGCGAGAGTGTGCCTTTATCAATGGAGGTTCAGAGATGTTCGAAACCAAGATTTCCAGGCGTGATTCGTTTTTTCTGATCGGAACCGGAGCTGCCCTTGCCGCTTCGGGGTTCAATGCAAGTTGCGGGAAAGTGGAAGCGCCCGCGGAGAAGCCAGCTCAGGCTGAAGTCGAGAGCCCTGAAGTCGTGGCCGACCGCCAGCGCAGGATGAAGTGGTGGCACGACGCCAAGTTCGGCATGTTTATTCACTGGGGCCTTTACAGCACGATTGGTCACCACGAGTGGGCTATGGAGATGGAGGGCATCCCGGTGCCCCAATACGAAGGCCTGGCCAAGATCTTCAAGCCGCAGCCCAACGCGGCGCGGGCTTGGGCCAAGCTGGCCAAGCAAGCCGGCCAGAAATATATGGTGATGACCACGAAGCACCACGAAGGTTTCTGCAATTGGGACACAAAACTCACCAACTATTGCGCGCCCAAACAGGGGCCCGGACGCGACCTGGTGGCGGAATATGTGGAGGCCGCCCGCGCCGAGGGATTGCGCGTAGGCTTCTATTACTCGCTGATGGATTGGCACCATCCGGACGGGGCGCGCTGCGCCACGGATGAGGCGGCGCGACAACGCTTCGTCGAGTACACCCACGGGCTGGTCCGGGAACTGATGACCAATTACGGGAAGATCGACGTTCTCTGGTACGACGTGGATTGGCCGCTCACGGCTGAGCAGTGGGAGTCGAAGAAGATGAACGAGATGGTGTTCAAGCTTCAGCCGGACATCATTGTCAATAACCGCAACGGCCTGCCGGGAGACTTCTCAACTCCCGAGCAGGAAATTCGCGCCGAAAAGACAGGGCGAGCCTGGGAATCCTGCATGACCATGAACGAGAGCTGGGGGTTCACCCAGGCGGACGATGCCTGGAAAGACACCAAGACTATCGTCCGGAACCTGATCGAGTGCGCCAATGGCGGCGGCAATTACCTGCTGAACATTGGCCCGAAACCGGACGGGTCGGTGCCGGAACAATCCGTCAAAGTCCTCACCGAAGTTGGCAAGTGGATGAGCAAGAACGGGCCGACGATTTATGAAGCGGAACCCTGCAAGGCCGACTGGCATACGTACGCGAGCTATACTCGCAAGGGCAACACCCTCTACATGCACATCCACTTCTGGCCGGCGCAAACGGCGGGCACCAAAGCCCTCGATTACTATAAACCGCCCACGGTGGTGACCATTGGCGGGATTCGCACTAAAGTGAAGTCAGCCCGCTTGTTTGCCTCCGGCAAGAAAGTTGATTTCGTACAGGACGACATTTCCGTGAGGTTCACGGGACTGCCCCACGATGCACCCGATCAGCCTGTGAGCGTGATCGAAGCGGAGTGCGAGTCCGAGCCGATCATCGAAAGCGAATATGTGCGGAAGCAGCGGCCAAGAGCCCAGGTAGGAATATAAGGCGCTGCCGTGCACCGCACCTCACCACGACAAGAGCGGCCCTCTCCTTTGGGGAGAAGGTGTCCGGAGACGGCGTTTTCATAAGCCGTTGCCGGACGGGTGAGGGGTCGGTTGGTGTCTGAAGCGAGGCGTGCCCGCTTGCATCACGGGTCCTTGGCGTTGTCGGGGTTTGCCTCGAGCGGCCCGAACTTCGCGCAGTTGGGATCGTGCTCGTCAAGCCACGGCATTTGGGCGATCTCTTTCACGAGATCTGAAAAAGCGGTGGGAGCGAATTGGCATAGGCTGCTACAACCGCCCTGCTTTGTCAGGCAACCTAAATCGAAGTCGTAGGCGCGTTTTCTTTCCGCCACGTTCGCTTGCAGAGTGAGGATCGATTGAATTCTCTCTCCGCCGCCTTCAGTTGTAATGTTGAACCAACTCACATGATAGGAGCGCTGGCCCATTCCGTCTTGGAGATACTTCGGTACGTCTTTGAACTCGTTAATGCTGCGCTACGAGGTTCAAAGTTTTTGTCCCCGCGCAGCTTGCCCAGGCAGCAGGAATGTTCTTGGATATCGACCCTCACCACAAAGCGTGAACGTTCCAAAGTCCTTGTACCACGGCCCCTCGAGTACGTTTGGCTTTGATTCAATCCAGAGGCGGAGCCGATTGAGATCTTCGATTCTGATGTTACGATCGCGCATGCGTTCGATCAGGTGGCCGCGGATGGCAGCGGGGATTCGTGACCATGTCTCGATGTGCGGCATCACTGACCAAAGACGAAACGCCCGAGCTCTTCTCCCAGCGCCTTCACCTGTTCAGGATCGTTCGCGGCGCGGAACCGTTCGGCAAGCTCGAAGAAGGCGCTTTCTTTCTGCTTGCGGGCTGCGATCCCCTGCTCGATAAGTTCCACGAGGACGCGATTATCGCTAAGCCGCCGGCGTTTCGCTATGGCGTCCACCTGCGTGGCGATCTCCCGAGGCAGCGTCACGCTCCGGCGGACATGTCTTCGAACTTGTTTTGTCGTTGGCATGGCACCAATATACACCATTTTGGTGCGGAATGCCCACCGCTCGTCTGATAGTTTCGGGAGGAACCCCTCACCCGTCCCGCTCCGGCTGATGAAAGCGCCGACAGCGGGACAGCCTCTCCCCAAGGGAGAGGGCTTTTGATTCAGAGCGCCCGTCGCTGGATCCGCCGACCTCAGAAACAAAGGTTTGCGTTACTTTAAATTCGCTGCCGCCTCCAAGCGCACGGTGACGATCTGAAACGGCTTGACAGAGAACTTGAAGCCGTAAGGAATGACCGGGAGAGGCTCCTGCTTCCTCTCCAGGGCGTCGTTCAGCCATGCGGATTTCACTTGGAAGAGCGGCGTTTGCACCTCGATCTCGCTTTCCTTGCCGGCGACTTCCACAAAACGCAGGATCGTGCCCTGGCCGTCCTCGGCCCTCTTCCAGGTTACGAGGACGGCATCGGGATCTTTCACTTGCAGGAAGCTTGCCTGGAAGGCATCCAATGGCCGGGGAGAATTGATCGCTTTATCCTGGGAGGTGATCTGGTCGATTTCGAGAGGAGACATTTCCTCGCGGCCCAGCCGGCCCAGATAGCCAGGCTCGAGGTTATTGCCGCTGGTCAGCACGTAACGGAATGTAAAGTCGCCTCCTTGCCCGGCGGCGTAGTTTGTGTCCCAGTAGTTGTCCATCACATAGGAGAAGATCGTGCCGGGGCGCTGGCCGAATTCAAGCGGCCATGTCCCCCGCACAATGTCTCCCAAGGCAACCAGTGGGGCATCCACGGGAACCAGCGCCGCCGTCACGCCGCCCTGCTCCGCCGCCACCCAGTGCTGCACGGAGAACCATTCCTTGCCGGCCCCGGGCAATTGATCTCGGCTGGGGTCCACGATTCCGTTTTGGATTTCGTAGTGGAATTGCGGATGATCCATGGCCAGGGGAAATGCGAAGTAGACGCCTTCCTTCGTGTAAACCTCGGTTTTGTGTACGCGGTTGATGAACTCGATCTCTTTCCGCCCGTTAAATAGAATCACCTCCGTCTCGATGCGGGGCGTACTCACGGCGGAAGATTCCAGGTGCGCGACGATCCCGAAGGGCTGCTTCGCCACGGACAGCAGCCGCCCTTCACTCGAGTTGTGCACCGTAAGCTCAGGGACCGGAAAGGCAGGACTGTACTGAATCAGCCGGTTGGGAGTTTGATCCGCCCCGGTGACGTAGAGATACTGATCGAAGGCATACGGACTCGAGGCATTCACGAGTTCCTGGTTAAGTTCCTTGTCGTAGATGCTTTTCACCGCGCCGCTGTCGGGATCGAGCGTCACCCGGTAGTACTGATTCTCGAGCGCTCCTCGTGACACTGCTTGCGGAACCACCGGCTCGGCTTTGCTTTCCTTCAGGGCGTAAGCCTTGTAACCCACCGAGGGCACATTCTGTGCGAGGAAGCGCACGCGCCGGTAAGCCGGCCCCGTGGAAAGAACTTCGTAGGGGACCACGCGGCGGGTGACCGGGTCAGCGAGTTCGAGGCCTTTGTCCAAATCCATCTCGATCAGGCCGGAGCGCTGCCAACTGAGGGGATTGAAAACCAGCAGCGTACCTTCCGGGTCGTAGATGTAGTCCGCAAGAGCGGCCATGCCTCGCCGCAACACGTAATCGACGTCCTTCTTGGCCTGTGCGGCGAACGCTTCTTTGACAGACCACTGTCCAACAGTTTCCTGGCTGTGGGGATTTGATTCACTGCCTGCGGCGCCCCAGGTGTGCTCGTCATAAAGCACCATATTCTGCCAAAGCCGCTTCAGCGCTTCATCCTCGGGTTGAAGGCGGGGATTGACCAGGCTGCTGAGTGTGGAGAACTTCTCCGCCGCCAGGGCTCGCTGTTCCGTCTCACGCTCCAGGGCCGCCGAACGCGCCGTGGAAATAATCCCGTCTTCCCAGTACGGCCCGCCGTCGCCCCGCACCACCGGAATCGCGTCTCCGAACTGGTTGGCGATATAACGGAGGGCTTCGGAAAACCCCGAATAGCTCAGGCGCGGGTAGGCGTAGATCTTGTTCCACTCCGCTGCCAAGGTGGCTTGCTGAGGGAAAAGGTCAGTGTTCTCGACCTGCGTGCCATAAACCACCACAGCGTCGGATTTGTACTCAGGACGGGAGTAGATCTGGAGAAAGCGAGGCAAGGAATCGCGCCCGCCTGCAATTTGAGGCGGTATGCCGAACAAGGTCAAGACTTGATGATAGTGCCGCGAGTACCACATGAGGATTCTTCCGCCGTCCGGGCCTTCCCACCAAAAGGGCGACTTCTCATGCAAATGGCCCTGCAGGAGAACGGGAGCGCGGTAATTGTCGCTTCCGGCAGCGAAGTACTTCAGGCCTGCCGCCGCCAGCACCGAAGCGTAGGACCAGGAATAGGAGGGGACATCCGTGATGTCGGCGTAGTCGCCGTCTCCGCCGTGGTCGTGATTGAACTGAAAACCTGGATAAAGCGAACGCAGAAGTGTTTCCAGGCCGGGAAAGCCGGTGAGAAGGCTTGCTTCCACCGAGGGCACGAAGATCTTCTTTTTCTCGACCATCTGAAAGAGACGCCGCTGCTCGTCTTCGCTGCGTCCGGCCAGAAACTGCCGCACGCACCAGAAACCATCCGGGCTGAAACGAAACTCGGGATGGTCGAGAATCATCTGAATGGCTTCATCGAGTGTGCGGCTTTGAGCTTCCGCCACCTTGGCCTGGTAATCCGTGTAACCCACATCCAGGTGAGTGTGAGGCACGATGAAGAGGTTCCACTTCTTTGCCGGGTCCAAGACAACAGGGAAGCGTTTTGTGTGTCCGCCAACACTGACGGTGACGTCGCCCTTGGTATGGGCGTCAAACTCGGGGACCTCAAACTCCACCCGTTGATCGCCGAAATCCCAGCCGGCGTCCAGCTTCGCCTCGAATTTCTCCTTGCCTACGGTCAACTGCACTTGACCGTCTTCCGACGGGCAGTTGTGACGGATAAAGACGTCGACCAGTTCCACCAGCTTCCCTTCACTCTGCCGGTAAAAAACGGTCGGCTGCGCCTGGACATTGGCGTCGCCGGACAAGAATTTCCCATCCGGGTCGTGATCGAGTTCCAAAGCGTCGTAGAAGATCCCGGGGTTGGTGACGTCGTCGCGCTCAGCCGGCTCATCCACGGCGGTCAGGACAAGCTGGTTGGCTCCCTCGTTCAAGTAATCTGTGGGCAGGTCAACGGTGATGGTGTCAGCCGAATACGCAGGCTGGAACACACTGCTCACGTCGCCCCCGGCATAATTCAGGGCGGGCTGCTGAAAAAGCAGAGCTCGGTGCCCGTTGATTTGAATCTGCAAGCGCGAGACGCGTGGGGTTTCAACCAGCAAGGCCACTTTGAGCGTATAGAGTCCCTGCGGAGCCCCCGGCAAATCAAACTCGACGGTATAAGGATGCGGACGAAATCCCGCTCCCCCGTTTGCCGAGCCTGGCTGAAAGGCCGGCCAATCGCTTGCCGGGTTACTCTTCCCGACGATGAAAAGCACGTCGCTCTCGCGCTGGGTGCCGGCAACGTTGGGAGGTTTAATCTCACCCTGATGGAACTCAGCCGAGGATTGATCAAACTTGCCAATCTGCCAGACAACTTCCTGTGCCGCCCCTGCAAGCTCGCAAGGACAGATGAAGACGATAAATGCGACGAGCATCTCGAGAACCAGTTCGCGCAACATTGTCGTGCCGCACTGGTTTCTCCGTGTTCCCTGTGACCAGAAAAGATTGAACACAGAGGTCACTGAGAACGTCCGTGCTCTCTGTGTTGGGCCTTTCGAGACACAGGATGCACCGAGAAATCGTCCTAGTAGCAGCTCACAGCCGCGTTGCAGAACTTGTTGACGTGTGCGCTTATGCATGCATTTGACCTGAAATTAGAGTTGACGCCTTGCGGATTGTACACTTTTCTATGCCAAGTCACGCTTGATTGTTGATCGAATTGTTGAGTATGCTCCAGAATGTGAAAATCATCCAAATTGTATTGGATTGGGCGCAATTGCCGAAAGGAGGAATCGTGAAAAACGGACGGAAACTCGTTGGGGTTCTCGTGCTTCTCGCGACGCTGGGTGCCTTGGCGCTCTGCCTGAGCGCTGCGGAGGGCCCTGGAAGGGGCACGGGCGCGCCTGGCAGCGGCCAATCCTGGATGAAGGAGGGCACCGGAAGTTACGGTTGCACGGCAAAGGATATTGCGCATTATGTGGCGCGGCGGGCGGCAGGGCCCATCGTGGTTGACGGCCGGCTGGACGAACCCTCCTGGCAGATGGCGGAAAAGTCTCCGCGTTTTGTGGACATGGTTACGGGGCAGGGAGGTTTTTACGACACGCGAGTCGCTGTCCTGTGGGATGACCAATACCTTTACGTTGGCTTGTGGCTGGAAGAGCCCTACGTGGAAGCCCATCTGACCAAGACAAGCTCGCTGATTTTCCAGGAAAACGACGCTGAGGTGTTCATCGACGGCGGCGATGCCTATTCGGAGTTCGAGACGAATGCCCTGGGTACCACTTACCAGGTGTTCTTCATTTGGCGCGACGCTTATAAGAAGGGCGGCCTTTTCGATGCACCCGAATTCGACATCTTCAAGAATAACGCCCTGACCTTTGGAGGTGACTTCGACCGGTCGGACCAGTATTTCTGGGTGGGAACTCATCCTCGAGGACTCCGCTGGGCATTTCTGAACTGGCAGTTTCCGGGCCTCCTTCATGCCTCGCACGTGGACGGCAAGATCAACGACAACGCCGAGCCTGATAAAGGCTGGACTGTGGAACTTGCCTTCCCGTGGAAGGGAATGAAGTACTTGGCCGCGGGCCGTTCCCTGCCGCCCAAAGACGGCGATATCTGGAGGATCTTCTTTGGACGGTTCGAGAAGCTGATGCCCGGCGGCGTCGAACTGAACCCTCACCCTGCATGGGTCTTAAGCCGCCACGCCGTCTACGACACCCACATCCCGGAGTGCTTCCCGTTCATTCAGATGTCGAGTCAAACCGTGGGGAGGGAGTAGGAGTAACGATGGGCACGACAGGCAACAGCCTCTTTCCACATTTGACAACAGGGCCCAGTTCCGCGCGGACGACGGGAATCCTGCCCTCTCAGACTATTAGGGAATTAATCGCCGGCGGGCGTATCGAGGCGAGCGAAGAAGTCACGGAAGAGCAGATCCAACCCGCCAGCATTGACCTGCGTCTGGGCGAGGCCGCGTATCGAGTCCGCGCCAGCTTCCTGCCGGGTCCAGAGTCCACCGTCCAGGATAAGATCTCGTCGCTGGCTATCACCAAGGTTGATTTGGCGGGCGGCGCCGTCTTTGAGCCGGGATGTGTCTATATCGTGCCATTGATGGAGGAGTTGCGCCTGCCGGGGAACGTCGAGGCGAGGGCCAATCCCAAGAGCACCACGGGGCGGCTCGACACTTTCACCAGGCTGATCACCGATTACGGCGTGGAATTCGAGCGCGTCCGTCCCGGTTATCGCGGCAAGCTTTACGCCGAGATCGTCTCGCGCACGTTTACCATCCAGGTGCGGACGGGAATGAAACTGAACCAACTGCGTTTCATCCGCGGCAATCCGCCTTCTCACGATGGCCCCTTGGCGGAATTGGACGAGAGGGAAAACCTGGTGTATGAGGAGGACGAGGGTCCGGTAAAAGCCAAGATCGACAAGGGGCTGCGCATTTCCGTGAGACTGAACGCAGAGGGCGAAACTGATCTTGTGGCTTTCCGAGCCAAGAAACATGCCCCGGTGATCGATCTGGGCGTGCGCGACTTCCACGACCCAAGGGAGTACTGGGACGCCGTCTACTCCGTGCCGGGACGCGGCATTGTCCTGGACCCGGGTGATTTCTACCTGCTGGCGTCTAAAGAGAAGGTCCGCGTGCCGCCGGACTACGCCGCGGAAATGGTCCCTTACGATCAGTCCATCGGAGAGTTTCGCGTCCATTACGCGGGGTTCTTCGATCCGGGTTTTGGCTACGGAACGAGCGACGTGTTGGGAACGCTCGCCGTGCTGGAAGTAAGGGCACATGAAGTGCCCATCCTCATCGAGCACGGGCAGATCGTGGGCCGGCTCGTTTACAGCCCCATGCTCGCGCGCCCCGAGAAAATCTACGGCGTGCAAATAGGCTCTTCCTACCAAATGCAGGGTCTCGCCCTCAGCAAGCAATTCAAGCGATGGCCCTGACCGGATTGTCGATGTTCGATTGACGATTGACGATTGCCGTGCCTGGTTACGCATACGCGATTCTCGGAGTTGGTTGGTTTGTCTGGATGGCCCCATTCCTCCTTCGCTACGCGAAGCGAAGCGGGGAACGCGCGGTCAAAGTGGATCGCCGCGCGCGTTGGGGGATGTTGTTCATCGCTGCGGCGCACACTCTTGTTTGGCAGGGTAGCTTTTGGACACGATCGCCGGGAAATTGGAGGGTGGCAGCTTCTCTTCTCCTCTTTGCCGCAGCAAGCGTTCTCGCTTGGACCAGCACGCGTACGCTGGGACGCCAGTGGCGGCTTGATGCCGGCCTCAATGCCAACCACGTACTGGTGCGGTCCGGGCCGTACCGGCTGATCCGCCATCCAATCTACACGTCGATGTTCTGCACGCTTCTGGGTACCGGTCTGATGCTGGCAACGCCGCTATTACTGTTGCTGCCCTCGCTCTTACTCTTCACGATCGGCACGGAAATTCGAGTGCGCGTTGAAGACAGTCTCCTGGCCTCGCGATTTGGCGACCAGTTCCAGGATTACCGGCGCCGCGTTCCGGCGTACATTCCGTTCCTCAAGTAGTTCTTCGTGCTGCATTCATAGAAGTGACCCCTCACCCGTCCGTCGACGGCCGGAGAAAACGCCGTCGACGGACACCCTCCCCGATTTCTGGGGTCCGATGGACTTCGTCGGGGTCCAGAGATAGGACTCCCCAAGGGAGAGGACAAGGCCGTTCATCGGTGCCCCGTCTCTCGCGTCGCGGGCGACGCCGCTCGGAATGCTTATGCAGATGGAGAATCGGCAACAACAGCCGTCATTCTGCTACGTGGACTATGGCCTTCACCACGCCGTCGCGATAGTCGGCGACCAGGTCGAAAGCCTGCTTGGTTTCGGCAAGCGGGAAATGATGAGTCACAAGTTGATCGAGGTTGATGGCGCCGCTGGCGACCAGTTCGATTGAGGGGGCCACGCACTGGTTCTGCCTGCGGACGCTCTGAAGTTGTATCTCCTTGCGCCGCATGGTGTGGATGCTGAAGCTGACGCGGTCAACCTCCGGAATACCGATCATCAGCACGCTCCCGCCCGGCTTGAGCAGCTCAATCGCCTGGTCGAGCGTTTCCTGCTGTCCCGCGCACTCGAAAACGCAATCCACACCCAGCGGCTCGAGCCCTCGGATGGTGCGGACCACGTCGATTTCTTTCGGGTTTCCGGTCCACGCCGCCCCGCAGCGCCGGGCCATCTCGAGCCGGTCGCCGATCAGGTCAGTGACATAAGCGGTGCAATCGACGGCAGCGCGACTGGTGAGCAGCACGCACAAGCCGACGGGTCCGGAACCCAGGATGGCGATCTTGGCCCCGGGCCGCATCTGCGCCAGGCGCTGCGCGTAGACCCCAATCGAGAGCGGTTCGACCGCCGCGGCTTGCACCATGGTCATCTGGTTGGGAATCGCGTAGCAGGAGTGCTCCGGCATCACCAGGTATTCCGCGAGCGCCCCCGGCCCCTGCCCGGGGCATGCCAGGAAGCTTTGGTTTCGGCAGGTGTGTTCCCGGCCTGACAAGCATTGATCGCAATGCCCGCAGGCTTTCAGCGGGTCCACGGCCACGCGCTGGCCAACGGTCAGCTTCTTGACCTGATCCCCAACCGCCACCACGCTTCCAGCGCATTCGTGACCTGTCCATTCGGGATAGCTCACCACCAAATTGCCGATCCGCCCCGTCGTGTAGTAATGCACATCCGAGCCGCAAACCCCCACCACGCCGACGCGCAAGAGCACGCTGTGGGGATCGGTGATCTGCGGAGGCGCAGTCTCGCGAATCTCCATTTGCCTAATGCCGGTAAGGAAAGCTGCTTTCATTAAGACTCCTCCAATCGTCCCTAACCCATTCTATCAGGTGTGAGAGCAAATGAATTAACCTGTGGACGAACAAAGCGGTTTGACGCGAAGGCGCAAAGGATGCAAAGTTCGCAAAGACGAGCAAAGGCTCCCAGCAGGCGGGACGCTTGCGCTACGCGCTACGTCGCGCGCCCCACCGTGAACTTCGGGAAGAAACGCTGCACGAGCCCGCTATAGATCGCTCCGCCCAGCAAGCCACCCCCGCTTGGTGCGAGGATGTAAACCCACCACTCGTGGCCGCGCGGGCCGGGCAAGGCGATGCGTCCCCAACCTGCCAGGTAGCCGAAAAGGCGGGGGCCGAAGTCACGCGCAGGATTCAAGGCGGCCATGGTAAGCGGGCCCCCGAACATGACTACGGCTGAAACGGTAAGGCCAATGAACATCGGCGCAAGATTGCTTTTCGGCGCCTGGGGATTCGACTCGTCAATGAACGCCAGTATGGCGAGCAGAAGCACCATGGTCATTATCACTTCAACCATGAACGCTGTGGCGGTGGTAACTTTGGCAATGTCCTGGGGCCCGGTCCCCACTGACCCTGGATTTGGGTAGTAGCAGGAGAAGACCATCATCAGCCTTTGACTGCCCGGTTGACCGATGATTACTCCCTGCTTCTGCGCCGCCGGTTGCCAGAATCCATGCCAGCAACCAAACAGTGCGGCCGCGGCGAGGAATGCCCCCGCAGTTTGAGAGAGGATATAAGGAATGATCTTCCATTTTGGGAACTTGCTGAAGGCAGCCAGAGCCAGAGTCACCGCCGGGTTGAGATGCGCACCTGAGACTCCCCCCGTCAGATACACGGCTACCATCACTGCCACTCCCCAAACCGCCGCCACTCCCAGTGGGTCATAGGTTCCGACAAGAACCGAGGCGCCCACGATGCCGTCCCCCACGAGAACAAGAACAAAGGTTCCGAGAACTTCGGCAAGACATTCGCTGCTTAGTTGATTTCGCAAGATATTCACAGGGATCTCCTGACTTCTGACCTCTCTTACGGTGTGTTCCTGCCGTCAAGCGTTCTCGAGGAACGTGAGGCGGGACGCAATAGCTTGAATCTGTTCCAGAGAGCGGGAGTTCTCCAGCGCGGAGATTTGCACCGCCACGTTGCCGATCAGAGTGGCCTCGCTCGGCCCTTGGATGATTTCGAGGCCGGTGGCTAAACCGGTCAGCCGGTTTAGTGCTTGGTTCTTTACGCCTCCGCCCACGATGCACAAGCGGCGGATCTGCTTCCCGGAGCAGGCCCGCAGGGCGTCGATAACCTCCGCATAGCGTCTGGCCAAGCTGCGAAAGATAATGGCTGACAATGCCGCGGGGCGAGTCTCTTCGGCGAAGCCCTGGGCTCTCAACTGGGCATTGATTCGCGCCGGCATGTTGCCCGGGGCCAGGAAGGTCTTTTCATCACTAACCTCGATCCAAGGCCCTTCCATGGCTGTGTCCATGCACTCGGCCGCCAACCCCGCCGGGCTGGCATCCCATCTTTGTTCTTTCCATTCTCGGAGGGCTTCCTGAAGCAACCACAAACCGATCACATTCCGCAGAAACCGGATCGTGCCTCCCACTCCGCCCTCGTTCGAGATGTTGAACGCATAGCCCGGCTCAGAAATCAGTGGGCTTCGAAGCACGGTTCCGACCAAAGACCATGTTCCTGAACTTATAAAGGCAAGGTCATCGTGAGGATGGGGGATGGCGGCAACGGCTGCGGCTGTGTCGTGACAAGCCGGAGCGATGACTTTTACGTTTGAGAGGCCAACTTCGCGCCCGATCGCCGCCCGGAGACTCCCCAGAATTGTTCCTGGGGGAACAATAGGGGGAAACCGATCCAGGGTGAGATCAAAGGCATCACAAATCTCGCGCGACCAGGATTTTGAATCCGCGTCCACAAGTTGGGAGTTGGGAGCATTGGTGTATTCTGCCACCGCCACGCCCGCCATCCGGAACAGAAAGTATTCCGGCGTACCCAGCCAAAATCGGGTCTTTTCCCAATCCCCCGGCGACTCTTGGCGATGCGCAAGCAGTCCGTAGAGAGCGTTGACGGGCATGACTTGGATGCCAGTGATCTCATAAATCCTCTTTCGCGGGAGGATGGTGAAGGCACGCTCCATGCCCCGCACCTGGCGCGGGTCGCGTAGAGTGTAAGCCGGTCCGATCAGATTCCCGGCATTATCCACGAGCAAGTATTCCGCACCCCAAGAATCGAGCCCTACACTTTCGGCTCGCCCTCCGGTTTCCACGGCGGCAATGCGAAGACCCTTTAGTACCTCCTGCCAAATCCGCTCAATGTCCCACACCACGTGGCCGTCTTCTTCTTTCGCTTCGTTGGGAAAACGATAGATCTCGCGCAGGGCGCCAGTGCTGCCATTCCACTGCCCAAGAACTACTCGGCCGCTTGAATTGCCGAGGTCGACAGCAACCAAGTTCTGGGAAGTACGCATTCTTGCCTCCCTCCAAGGCAGCCCCGCTTCTAACGCATCTGTTCGTGGGACCTTGTTGTGCCGCGAAGAGAAGATTCATCACAGAGGCCACAGAGACCACAGAGATAGGTACTCACAGTCTCCTTTCCGCGACCTCTGCGTCCTCTGTGGTGAGATACTTCTTAGGTTGCGGTTCTGCCGCACTGTAGCCGAATGACCACTCTTCCGAGCACACAACGGGTGGCCCTACGCGCTTACGGTCTTCTCACTGTGCAACTTCTTGATCAAACTGGCCACATTCAGCGCGAAGTGACGGACAGTCTCCACTCCTTCTTTGTCCTGCCAGACTTCGCCGGGGAGCCGGCCAAACACCATGTTCCAGTAAGTCGATCCCGGCACAATCATGTCGTTAATCAGGAAGAACATGAGCATTTCCTGGAGGGTGAACGTCTGGCCGCCACGCCGCGCCACCGCTACAGGGCCGCCGACCATGCCGGTGAGAAACTGGTCCGACTTCTTGGAAACATAGCCGATGCGCTGGAGTGCCGCCATCACGTCGCCGCGCGCCGTGCCGAAGTAAACCGGCGAGCCCACAATGAATCCCTGCGAAGCTCGAAGCTTCTCGATAATGTCGTTCAAGCCGTCCTGCAAACTGCACACCTTGGACTCACCACATTTCCCGCACGCCGTGCACGATTCGATCTTCATATCGGAGAACGAGACGACTTCCGCCTCGACCCCCTGCTCACGAATCAGGCGCGCGCATTCGTTCATGAGTTGCGCGGTGTTGCCATCCGCCTTGGGACTTCCACTTATCAAGAGTACCTTTGCCATTATTCATCTCCTATCAGTTCCTGGCTCCGTAGGGGCGGTCACTGCAATCCCCCCAGGGACGGCCACAACGGCCACCCCTGCATCGCCGAAAAAGGCACCATACTATCACACTCTCTGTGTTAAGGTTTGGGAGGCACGGAGGACAACCTCTATGAAGCATCGCTATTTTGGCAGGCTATTCGCTGCGGCTTTCAGCGCATTTTGGGTTGCGAGCGTGGCTTGGGGCGCCGCCTCGGAAAGCGCGAGCAACCCCGTGGCCGTTCCATTCCAACTGCAAACTCCTACTCACGGGGTCAAGCTAACGGGCGGAGTGTTGAAGCGGACTTTCGACAACAACGTCGAGTATTTGCTGAACGACTTCCCCATCGACAATCTTCTCTACGTGTTTCGCGAGCGCGCCGGAAAACAGAACCCCCCGGGAAAGCCTTTCAGTTGGGACAAAGGCGGCCCCATGGTTACTGGTTCGGTGGCCGGTCTTTTCCTCATGGGCAGCGGCAATTCGCTGCGCTGGGACGAAGACAAACGGCTCAGGGAGCGGATGGACGCGCTGATCGCGGGGATCTCGCAAGCGAAGCAGACGGATGGATTCATCATGGGCTATCCGGAGGACAAAACCGACTTTCACGAGAACGCCAACTACGTGCGCTCCTGGATTACTCACGGACTCATCGACGCCTCACTGGCGGGGAACGCTCAGGCCTTGCCGCTGGTCCGCGGTTACCTGGACTGGTTCAATCACTCCGGATACCCGGCGAAAGTGGCAGACAAGATCCACGGCTATCTCCCCGAGCACTACATCCCGTACCAAGGCATGATCTCCTCGACGCTGATGTACCTCTCTCCCCTCGGGAAGCTGGATGACCTCAACGTGATCCTGAAGTATTACCAGGAAGATTGGTGGCTCGATCAGCTTCTGGCCAATGACGATCGGGCCATCTACGATCGCCCGGAATCCCACTGCTATGAGATTACGGCCTTTGAAGCGTACCTGGACCTGTACCGCATTACCGGTGACATGAAATACCTTCAGGCCGTTCTGAATGCCTGGAAGATGCTGCACGACGAATGGGAAATGCCGGGCGGCTCTTGGGCTTTATGCGAGGCGCAGCGATATCCGCCGAAGTCCTATCTGTTGGGAGCGCGCAGCCGGTCCGGGGAAGAGTGCTGCGCCGTGTTTTGGATCAAGCTCAACCAGCGCCTCCACCTGCTCTTTCCGGAGCAAGAGGTTTATGTGAACGAGATCGAGAAGTCGATTTACAACGCTGGAATTGGAAACCAACTGGGCAGCTCGATGATTAGTTACTCCACGGTTCTCGAAGGCAAGAAAGAAGCGCCCGTTTGCCCTCCCGAAGGAACGTGCTGCCAAGGGCAGGGAACGCGCCTGTACGGCTCGCTTCCCGAGTACCTCTATTCCTTGTCGCCCCGCGGAATCTTCGTGGATCTCTACGCTCCGTCAGAGATCATATGGAAGCAGGGCAGCACTGATTTGAGGCTGACCACAACCGCGGCTTTCCCAGAAAGCGGGGATGTGGCGATCAAGGTGAACACCTCGCAGCGCCTGGCATTTGCGCTGAGCCTGCGCATTCCCTCCTGGGCGACGAAAGCCGTGGAGATCGCGGTGAACGGAAAACCCGTCGCGGCCGGACTGCCGGGCAGTTATTGCCGACTCGAGCGAGAATGGTCAGCAGGCGACCAAGTCACTTTCACATTGCCCATGGGGTTTCGAATGAGCCGGTATGAGGGCTACGACCAGATTGCGGGATACTCGCGCTATTCTCTCGAATACGGACCGCTCTTGATGGCTCTGGTGGGCAAGCCGAATCTCGATCAGTCCATTCGCATCTTCAACGATCCAGCTCAGCCGGCCGCGTGGTTGAAGGCGGTTGCCGGAAAGCCGCTGCACTATCAGATCTCGACGGACAAGGGGTATTGGGTGCTGCGCGAAGACGCGGCTTGGGCGGAGAAGACGTTCGAGTATATGCCTTACTACGAGGTCACGCAGGATCAGGAGTTCACTGCGTTTCCGGTGATTCAGGATCGGCCGTGAGGCGTGTGGCAGAGGCGCTCTTGGCTGTTCGACTTGCTAAGCGACCCCTCACCCGGCCCACGACGGCTGACGAAAGCGGCGTCGCGGGCCACCCTCTCCCCAAGGGAGAGGGCAGTCGGCTTGTTTATTCGTTGGGTAATCTTACACTAGATATTACCTCTATTGTATTATCCTTGACCGTAGCTGTCGGTGCTCAGCAGGATCTGGTTCTCGGGGTTTCTGGTTTCGCCGACGCTGGTGACGCGCACGGCGGCGGGCGCCTTCACGGGGCATTTGACTTCGCAAATCCCGCAGCCGATGCAAAGCTCCGGGTCCACGCGGGGCTGCTTCACCGTCAGTTTCTCTCCCTGAATATTCCGCACTTCCACTTCCTCGAACCAGATGGCCTTCTTGGGCGTCGGGCAATGCTCTTCGCAAACGATGCAGGTCTTCGAGTAGGCCCAGGGCAGGCAGCGGCTTCTATTGATGTAAGCCAAGCCGATCTTGATCTTCTGTTTTTCGGCGACCTCGATCTGGCGAATCGCGTGCGTGGGGCAAACCTGCGAGCACAGATTGCACTCGTAGTCGCAGTAACCGAGCGACGTAACCATGACGGGCGTCCAGAGCCCCTCGAAGCCGCCCTCCAGGGAAGCGGGATGAATGGCGTTGGTTGGACACACCTTCATGCACTCGCCGCAGCGAATGCAGCGGGCGAGGAATTCGTCTTCTGCAAGCGCGCCGGGAGGACGAATTAGGGCGGGATTGAAGGTCCGCTTGGAGGCTTCGGGAGCGACCCCGAAGAGGAGCTTGGCTCCCACGCCGGCCAAGCCAGCTCCTAGCACGGCTCGCCGCCCCAGGTCGAGCCGGGCTTCTTTGGGAGGGTGAATGAAATCACCGATCCATTTAGTCAAAGCGCTCTCGCCACCAACCTCGCCAGTTCGGGCTGGCGCAGACCCCGCCTTTTGGGGTCTGCGATCTCCCGAAGGGACGGTCTGCTGCGAAAGCCGCAGACCCCCCAAGGCAGGGGTCTGCGCCAGCCTTCCGTCCGAGAGAGCGGAGAGAGTATTGGCAGAATTAGCACGGGCGAACTGCGGAGATTCTTCGCTGCGCTCAGAATGACAAGCCCCGCGGTCGCGTTGACCGCCGAGGCTGAACGTGATCGCCTGCGCGGGGCAATCCGATTTGCAGTTCCAGCAATAGAAGCATTCCGACGGCTTCCAACCCTTGTCGGGAGCGGCGCCGCCCTGGCAGTCCACCAGGCACAGCCGGCAGTTGCTGCACTTCTCGTCCTGTTTGTTTAAGCGGACGAGGGGATTCTTCCCCACCACTCCCAGCAGCCCGCCCAGAGGGCAAACATAGCGGCACCAAAAGCGGGCGCTCCAAAAGTTGAGCGCCACGACGGTGATAAACAGCGACCCGATCAGCAGACTTCCCCAATAATAAGGTTGTGCGGCGGCGAGGAAGTATTTGCGCAGGAAGCCGTAAATAGGTTCTGTCGCCAGCGTCAGCCGGACGGGTCCGACGCCCGGATTGGCGTCGTAAACCCACGTGAACACCGCCACCAGGGCCTTGTTGATGGCCGGGTAGATGGAAGTGGAGAGCGAGCGGAAAAAGAAGGAGAACGGGTCAAGCCAGCCAACCACGTCGGCGCCCAGCAGGGCCGCGACCAGAAACGCCACCAGCGCGTAGTACTTGGCCTTTTGCCATGGGTGGTAGCCGCCCGCCTCGAGCTTTTGCTTGGCGGGTCCACCGCGCAGCCTGGTGAAGAAGTTGTGCAGCGCTCCGAAGGGACATACCCAACCGCAGAACCAACGCCCGCAGATAAGGGTAACCGCCAGAGTAGCCAGCGAGAGCAGCATCGCCCCCACCAGAGCATGCGATGCCAGCCAGGAATTGAGCGCCACCAGCGGATCGAGATTGAAGAAGAAGGTGACGCCGCGACCGGCCTGGTTGATGGGGTGATAGACCGTCTGCAAGAAGAGATAACAGAAGAGGAGAAAGAAACCCGTTTGCACCAGCCGGCGCAGCCAGACGACCCAGGAAGTTTTCTGTTTCGTCGCCATGGGGTTTACACTTCTACCTGCTTCGGTGAAAGCGATTTGAAATCGATGCTGCCCAGACCCCTGGCGTTACCCTGCACAATGTAGCCAATCGAATCAGGCTTGTAACCCAGTAAAGTGGCGCCGACGGCGTCCACCGCAACCTGGTCAACGCCCGCCACCAGCGTGTCCTTGCGCTTCACGTCGGCAAGATTGCCGCCCACGGGGCCGTTGGCCGTCAGCACTCGAATGGCGTCCAGCACTACCAATCGCGGCTTGAAAAACGCCGCCAGGTCCACCAGTGTCCCGCCCAAGTCCTGGTGAAGCCGGTTGCGCGCCCCGCCAATGATGCCCATCAGATTCTTCATTCCCAAGGTCGCCAGGCACAAGTTGTGGTTCTTGGCGATGGGAACGTTGATCAGCCTGTCCGCTTCCACGATGTCCTGGTAAACCTCCCACTCTTTCAAAACCTTGCCGTTGAGGGACATCTTTCGGAATTTTCTCTCATCCAGGAAGGGCACTTCCGCGCCCGCTTTTTCCGCCGCGGGCTGGATTCCACTGCGCGGATAAGAGAGCCGCGCCGGATTGCAGGGGTTGTCGCTGACCAGCACCTTCTTTGCTCCTGCCTGGTAGCACATCGCGACCAACGTCGCGACGACATCAGGGTTGGTCGTAGCGGCCTGTTCCGGCCGGCGGTCCCAACCTATGTCGGGCTTTATCCAAACCACGTTCCCTTTCGAAACAAAACGGCCAATTCCACCCAGAACGTCGACGGCCTGGCGAGTGAGCCGCCTTGCCTCTTCGGCAATGCCGTCGGGGTCCGCCGGGGAAGTCTTGTAGTGCGCGATACTCAGGACTGGGGGTTGGGGGCTAGGGGCTAGGGGCTGAGGACTGAGAAAACCTATCCCCAATCCTGCTCCTGCTGTGACGCCTGCCTTTAGGAAATCTCGACGATCAATGTGTGCCATGAATTAACTCCTCGAACGTACCGTGTTTTGGGGCGACGGATTGCCGGATCCTTTCCAACTGGCGACTGTCGACCGTCGCGCAAGTAACCCCTCACCCGGCCCGCGTCGGCTGATGAAAACGCCGTCGCGGGTGCGAAATGAGCCCCTTCGGGGCTGAGAGCGTTCGTTGTGTGCACCCCCGGTGTCCAGCAGAAGATGTGGGACATGCCCAGCCCAAGGGAGAGGGCAACAGTTCCCCACGAGGGCTATGATTCCGCACCAGGGCTATGACTCCCCGCGAGATTAGAAAGATATGCCACCCCCCTTTTCAGCAATGCGCTCGATAACCGATTTCAAAAAGGGCTCGGGATCAGGCGGGGGGTTCAGGCAGAGAACGGCATAAGAGCCCGCAGCGAAAAAGACGGCTTCGCCCTCGTAGGGGTTTGCGCCTGAGAATGCTCCGGGCGCGGGTCCCTGCAAAGGAACCACTTTGCCCGAGCGCGCAAAGTAATCCCGCAACTGCCCCACTTTTTTCGCCGCGCCTTCCGGGTCCGGCGCCCTCGAAATAAGCAGAGACGTCGGTTTCTCACCCCAGGTGTAAGAGGCGAGGATTGCCGGTGCGAGAAATTCATGGCCAAGCGGTGATTTCTTCACATACCTCGCGGAGTGACTCGCCAGATGCTGAGGCGGAAACAGCGAGAGGAACGGCGGCATCGGCGCCGATGGGCCGATCCGTCGCGACACCTCCCGGGCAAAGCGCTCCAGGAGCGGCCCGGTTTTCTCTTTGTCGCTGAAGGCCGAGAGTTTCACGTAAAACTCATCCTGGAGGAAGTTAAGAATTTCATTGGTGCCGTAACCTTCCGCGCCGATGGGCAGGAAATGGTAATCCGGCGAGCTTTCAGCGGCATAAATCCCGAAGGCATTCGCCGGCGTGCTGATATTGTAGATATCGAGCGTGAAGTCGGTGCTGGAGGATTTGTATTCCTGGTGGACCATCGCCACCAAGCCGTAATCCAGGTAAACATCGGCCCCGCCGTCGATGTACTGGTAAAGATCGGAGCTGTAGAACTTCTGGTCACCGCTCCGCACTGCTCCAACTTCCGAGGGGTCCGGCAACAATTGTGCCAACTTCGCCTTCGCCGCGGCAGGTATCACCGCGGGCGCCGTGTCCTGGCCGCCTTCCTCCTGCGCGAGGAGCAGCGCTGGCGAGGTCAGAATCAGCAACAGATAAATGGTGACCGTTCGCATCTCGCTCCTTGCTGTTGCAACTCCTCGACTAACCGGGGCTCGCACCAGCAAACACCCCCCGCGCGGCCATGAGCCGCTCCACGATGGCGATTCCATTGGGGCACGCCGGCTCGCACTTTTTGCAGAGGCAACACGCTTCGCTGCCAGCTTTCTCCGGCGGAATCTCGGCATAGGTGCGCAGAGCCGTCTCCCCATCCTGCATCTGGTCGTAGTAGTAGTCCTTGCAGCGCAGGACAGTAGAGATTTCGACCCCAAGCGGGCAGGCCTGCTTGCACTCATCACAGAGCATGCAATTGTTGGAGCGGTTCGCCTGCGCATAGCGGTACAGGGCGCGGTCCTCCGCGGCCGTCAGCGGCTCTTTGAGCGCAGCCAGATAGGCATCGAACATATCGAACGAGCCGATGCCCTTGGTTACTGTCGTGACCGCCGGATTGCTCAGGAGCTTCTTTAAATAGGCGACTTCTTGGTCGAGGCCTTTGAGCCCCTTCATCGTCTTCATGGCCATCACGCCGACGCCCCGCTGCTGCGCCAGGCGAAGTTCTTCGGCCATGGCTTCCAGGTTGGGTTGATTCAGCACCGGCATGACGACGTTGTAATATCCGGTCTGAAGGCCCGCCGCTGTGGTGCTTTTCACCATGGCGTGGCTCGTCAAACCGGCGAATCTGACTTTCCCCTGGTTCTTCAGCTTCTCGAAGGTCTCGGCGATTTTTGCGTCGGAGGCCGAAAAGGGGAAATGGCGGTTGAACATCAGGAAATCCACGTGGTCGGTATTGAGCACTTTCAGGGCTTCGTCGATGCTGGGATAGTCGTCCTTCAGGGCGAGGTAAAACCTGTCGCGCAGGGACCTAAGCCCTGTGCCCAGCGTCTTGATCGACTGTCCGCCCAGGTAGTCCCAGGCGACATGCACGAGGTTCACGCCGTGCTCGATGGCGTACTGGTGCACCGACTCCGCCATGACCAAGCCGCCCAAACTGATCTCCGACACCAGGATGCCGGTATTGCCCATGGGGCGATACTTCATGGCCGGGTTAAAGTTGAGAATCTTGGCCTGCGCAGTGGACTTATTGTCATCGTCACCCGCCTTGGCCCCTATCGCTCCTGCGCCGACTGCCACCGCTCCCAGAAGACCACTCGAAATGAACCCGCGCCGATCCATCAAAGGCACCTTAGCCTCCCTGAATGCGTGATCTCACACTCCCCTGGGGAGTGTATGCTTTTTTGAGGCCAAGATGGACTTTCTCTACGCTCACCCTTTGTTTTCATAGACATTCCCGGATCGTTCGTTCAAATTCTGCAGTCGAAGAGTCGAGAAGTCGAGGAGTCGAGAAGCCAATCCCCGTTTCCCGGGGTGCGACCGGGGCTTGGGGTCGGCTGTTGCTTTCCGTCGTTCGACTTTTCAACTCCTTGACTCCTTGACTGCTCGACTCTTTGTTTTCATAGACATTCCCGGATCGTTCGTTGAAAAACAGGTGCCAGCGGTCAGTTGTCAGCCGCCCGCCAAGTCCATCCCCTGCCTGTGCAAGGGCACCCCTGGTGGTTGCCGCAGGGTGGCCGCACGGGCCTGCCCTACATGCACGCGGACCTCGCCCGGTCGGGCGCGAAGTCCGAGGCGGCAAACGCGCCACCGCACTTGCTAAGCTTGCGGGCGCGGCCGGTGATGCCGTCAACTCAGGATTCTAGCCTACTATTTGGCGTTTGTCAAGAGACAGGAAGTCCGGGTAGTGGTACAACGCGGCGGAGCCGCAATTCGAAATTCAAGATTCCAGATTCAAGAGAAAATCTTTTGAGTGCAAGCAGATTCGACAAACTAGTGCTACAGTTTGATGTAGAGGCGGCTTTACGCCGCCATTTGGCGAGCTAAACTCGCCGCTACAACATCAAACTGTACCATTACCGAAGTCCGATTCACGTCCCGCTCGGCCAAGGTTCAAGCACGGCGACGCTTGTGGACCCGGGTGGCGCTGTGCGTTTTGTGTTTTTTGGGCTGCGGTGCAGGACGCTCGCTTCGAGCGGGCAAGTCGGAGTTTATCATGTCGGCAACCGCTTTCCAGTTTCCGTCCGCCTGTTTCTTAAAGACGGTCAGGTACTTGCCCTGATCGGTCACCGGCCTCTGATCTCTGGGACTCGAGGTGGTCATCGAGTATGTGCCGATCACGTAAACGAGATCGCCGCCTTTCGACGCCTCTCCGCGCGTGGACTGGAAAGTCAGCGCGAAGTTGGGATCAGCCAGAATTGGCCGGAACGCTGCCTTGATGTTGTCTTTGCCGCTGACCATCATCTCGTTGGGCATCAAGACTGAAGCATCCTCGGAATAGTAACTCACAAACTTGCCCACATCTTTCGTGGCAATGTCTTGGACCCAGGCAGCCTCGACGCTTTTCACCGCCGCGAGATCAGCGTTCTGCGAACTAGGGACGGTTCTTGAGCAGGCGGTCGCCAGGGCGAAGAGACCAACACACGCAAACACGTGGCGGGGGCGTAGCATAGTTTTTTCCTCCTGGAGAATCTAGCCTGATTCTACCACGGACCGGCGGCGTCACATCGAACGAAACGAGGTCGACCTTAAGGGAATCGAAGCTGGCATACAGCCTCCAGGCGCAAGCGGCTGGGCGGAACTCTCAGGCGGCGATCGCTTCTTCTTGGGCAGGGCAAAAGTTGGAAAATTACTTCGAAGTGTCACTCCGAACGCAAGCGGGGCTAATTTACGGTAGTGGTACAACGCGGCGGAGCCGCAATTCGAGATTCAAGATTCCAGATTCAAGAGAAAATCTTCTCAGTGCAAGCAGATTCGACAAACTAGTCGTACAGTTTGATGTAGAGGCGGCTTTACGCCCCCATTTGGCGAGCTAAACTCGCCGCTACAAGATCAAACTGTACCACTGCCTAATTTACAGGCACAGTGGTTTCAGTTTCGCCTGAGGCGGCGCTCTGCGCGCCATTCAAGCCCACAGCCGTAACCACGTAGTAGTACGTCGCTCCGGACGTAACACTCTCGTCCACATAGGTGGTACCGTTAATCGGCGTTGCGTTCAGTGGGGTCGAACTCTCGCCTCCCGAGGTAGTTCCCCGGTAGACGTTATAAGCCACGTACTCACTCGTCGCGCTGGCGGTCCAGGACAGAAACACGTCGTGGCTTCCCGCGCCCGCAAGGCTCGCAGTTTGCGGGCTTCCAGGGGCATTGTCCGCGATGCTGAGGGCAGCCGTGCGCTCCCCTCCGGCACTCGGCGTGAAAGTCACCCCGATCGTACAGACGCCGCCCGCCGCTACCCAACCACCGCAGGTGTTTGCGATCTCAGCAAAATCGCCCAGATCGGCTCCCACGACCGCGAGGCTGGTGATGCCCAAGGGTGCACTGCCAGTATTGGTCAGAGTGACGGTCTCGACCGCGCTGGTTAGTGCAACAGGCTGACTCCCAAAGGAAAGGCTGGTGGTGGAAAGGCTGACTGACGGCGCGATGCCCGACCCGGAGAGACTGACCTTCTGCGGGCTGCTTGGGGCATTGTCTGCAAACACGATCGACGCTGTCCGAGTTCCGGCGGAACTGGGCTTGAAGGTAACGGTCACCGTGCATTGATCGGAAGGCGCCAGTGAGGAACCGCAGTTATTGGTTAGAGTGAAGTCCGCCGCATCAGAGCCGGCAACTTCGACACTCGAAAGACTCAAACTCGCGTTGCCAACGTTCGTCAAGGTGGCGGATTGAGGTGCGCTGGCAGTGCCTACGCCCTGGCTGGCGAAATCAATACTCGTGGAACTTAAGGAGAAACCTGCGGTGGGAGTGGCGACGACTTCCGTGCTTCCGGCGCCGCCGCAGGAGGTACAGTACAAGGCAGCAGCGATGCAAACGACGGCGAGCACCGCCTCCTTAGCGTGGCGAGAATGGAGCGCCCTCCCTTTCATACTTCAGCGCTTCCCGACCTGTATGGCGCCAACCTAGGACGAAGTCTTACTATCCGTCGGTCGTTAGCATTTTCGATGCCACGCGCCCAACGCTAAGGTCCCATTACCTCTGGTTGCAATCTATAGCACGAAGGTACCGCCGCGTCAAGTAGGTTCCGCTTCTTAGGATTCTCAGCCGAGTGGTTGTTACTGTCCGCACAGCAAGCGGCGGAGAATTACGAGGTGAATGATACGGATCTGCCGTCGGGACCGGCGATGCGGGCGAGCAGTTGGGGCTTCTCACCGTGCGCGATGTAAACGCCGAGGTCGAGAAGCGTCGAGAGGCGCTGCAATTCGGCGCTGTCGGGCGTGGAGAGTTCAAAGCGGAGGATTTTGCAGCCTGCGGGCGCATCGACGGAAGGATGGACAGTGTCAGCGCTCCACTCGATGAAAAAGGGAAGAAGCCCGGCTCGATCGTCGTGAAGATTGAGAGTCTTCCATTCAAGAAGGCGGCCGTCGGGACGCCTGCGCGAGCCCGGTGTGGGTCCGTCGAAAGCAAGTCTGGCATTGCGGAGGCGAGCCGCGAAGGCGTTGAGGTCGCCAGGATGCGCTGCCCAGCCGACGAGGCGCGGCGCAGTGAGTTTCTTCAAATCATAATCGTCGGGTGAGCCGGGTTGCGCGGGGTCAGGCGCGATGATCTCGAGGTAGTGCCTGTCGCCCAGGGAGAGCAGGGCATTGCGCGTGCCGCGTCCCGGATGAACGCCGCCGAATGCGGCAGTGACCCCGGTATGTTTCTTGACGAACTCGATGCCTGCATCGAGATCGCTCGAGCCGAGAAGAATGTGATCGAGTACGGTTGGCACGTTAGCTGCTCCCCAGGAGGTTGCAGGCAGAGTGAATGCGCCTGCGGTCATAGCGAGAAATAATCTGCGGGATAGCATCAACGTTTGCCTCTGTCGGCAGCGGCCCCGCCGCGTCCGGCGCCGCAGACTTGGAATCACCGCTGATCATAGGCGGAAAAGGTGGTCCAGGGATAGGCTTTCATGTCGCGCAGGAGAGGCATTTGCCATGAATACTCCGGGTGTGCCTTGAGATGTTCGTTGGCATTGAAGTCCATCCCGCACGCGTGGCCGGCGGCCGCAATCAGGGACATTCGTCGCGCCATCGTGGCGTCCGTCGCCTTGTTCTGAACTGCGCCGGCTATGCCATAGGGACCCTGCCAGGGTTGCAAGCCCCGCGGAGACAGGTCGACATGTCCGCAGAGGGTGCGCTCGCTCGGCTGGTTTCGCTTGTCGAAGGTATCGTAGTGATCGGCCAGAAATTCTTCCGCCAAGGCCACGTCGATCTTCCCCTTGTTCTCCGCCATCAATTGTTCCCAACGGACGTGCCGCGCGTTGGCGCTCACGCCATGATCGTCCATTGGGAACTTGGTCTCTTCGCTGCACAATTTTCCGTTGATCGGGAAGTTGGCGCTGACGAAGTAGCCGTCCGTTTTCCGCTGGAGCGTGACGTTCTTCAGGCCCAGTTCGAGGCTGGCGATCTCGTTCCGCCCCACATCCGCCACCAGCCAGTCGTTAGCATACCCGCCGTTGTTGCCCTGTTCCATGATGCGGGTGAAATCGTCGATCGAATTGGAATACTGCATGGCTTTGCGCGCCCGCACGAATTCAGGAATCCCGTTCGGATCGTAGCCAAAGAAATCGGAGATCGTGGTTTCGGTGATGACGATGCCCGCGGAATTCAGCCCAAAATCGTCCGCGCTGTGAATGACGCCAGGCCCTCCGTCCATCAGGATGCGATTTCCTTTTTCCGGGACGATGTCGTAGATGACGGTCCAGCGCTCGCCGCCCAGGTAGCTGCTCCAGTCGTTGTGGGCGATCACGGCTTTGCCATCCTTGGTGTAACTTCCGGTGGCCACAAAAGCGCTGCAGTGTTCCGGCGCTCCGGCGGTGGCAGGCGGTACGGCGCCGTGCTGTTTGTCGTACTCGCTGACGTAGTAGCCCCACTCCTCCGCCGCGTTAAGAGCGACCACATCCCAGATATCCAGGTCCACGCCGCGGGCTTTGAGGCCCTCGGCGATGCCTTCCATTTCTTCGCGGTACTCGCCTTCGATGTGGGGCCACATCATGTCCCGCGCCGCGTCGCGGAAGAAACTCCAGGTCTTCTTGCTTCCGTGGGTAGCTTCGAGTTCGGTGGCAGCTTTCAGGTCCGCGATCTCCGGGGCCAGCAGGTATCCGTTCTGGAATCCGATTTCCGAAGGCGAGCCTTCCAGGTGGACGAATGTCCAGCCGTTTCGCGGCGCCTGGCGTGATGCTTTCTTCAGGCGCGGGTCGCGCGGGGAGCCCTGCGAGAGGAAATTGACGGCCAACAACAGCGTGCACAAGCCGACTAAGGCTGAAGAATATAGGATGCGACGGGCCATCCGCGAACCTCCGTGGTCATCGAAGAATTGAGATCAATTGAGGATTTGATTCTAGCATTCCCGGCGGCGAACCGCATACGCCGAAGTTGCGGGAAGGTCTTCGTGCCTTAGAGAAACAGACACCAAATAGACACCAAGGTATTGGGGCGCTTCGCAGCAATGCTTTGTATTTCAGCGTTAATGGCAAGGTAAAACAGCGTGGTGGACACACCGGTCCCACTACCGGCGTTGCAGCGAACTGGGGTGAATCAGCCTTCCTCCGCCGAGGCCAAGATCGCCCTCTTCCGCTCCCTGTTTCACGGGCGCGAAGATGTCTACCCACGCCGCTTCGAAAGCCGCAAGACAGGCCGCGGGCCGGCTATTCGCCAGGCCGTCGAGCTGCGGAAAAAATCTTCCGAGCTGTCATTCTGAGCGAAGCGAAGAATCTCGCCCTGAGTGTATTCAAACCGCGAATCAAATGTTCTGAATGTGCCCACCAGCGTTTTCTTCCCAATAACCGACGAGGTGATTCGTTGGCATCTGTCGGGTCAGGGCGACGAGGCCCGTGGTTTCGTCATGGGCGTTTATCCGATGCTTTTGGATGAGACCTGTTTCTTCCTGGCGCTACGGCGGGCCGCTACGCCAGGCATTCCTCATCCCTGGCGAGGGTGAACAAGCCGCACTGCTCGCGAATCCGGCTGTTGAAACTTCTGACCCACGACAGTTCCTTGGTCTCCGGAGGCAGATGCGCCTCCCCGCCGCCCCGGGCGCGGAGAGAGGCGCAGATGTAAGGGGAAAGGGCGACCGTGAATGAGGCATTCGGATTGCCCAGGATCTCCTGCAGAGGCGTGATTGCCAGGCGCGCCTGGTCGCTTGGGGTCCAAACGGGGTTGTCCTTTGGCACTTCCAAAACGATGGGATCGTCACCCGTGATGAAGCGCTCCTCGACGTAAGGCAGACAACTGTAGAAGTCAAAGCTCGGGGGTTGTGCTGTCCAACCCGAAAGTATTGCCTTAATTTGCCCACCTATCTCCGCGAGGAACGCGTTTGCGTCCAGCGAACGGCCAACTTGCTCTTCCATGCACTTCTTGTTAGCCAGTGTCCTCGTGACTTGGGAGGCCACGAATTTGCCCAACGCACTTCGCTCGGCAGCCGTGACGCTTGCCAGCCGGTTCTGCTCCCTTTTCACTCGCTGGCAGAACCTGGCGAACGGACTTTCCACGCACTTGCCGAAGAAATCCTCAAATTTGTCGTCCTCGACGCCGCCTTTGTTTCTGACGTAGAGGTTGCGCTGCCACCCAACGGACCCTGGGTAGAGGTGCTTCGGTATTTGCCGATTGGCAAACTTCACCCACACCCTTCCGGATGAGTCAGTGAATCCTTTTTGGTAGCAGACCGGAAGAAAGTGGTCATCGCGTCTCAGGCCTATCTGTGCCGACACAGGTCCTCCCCTCCTTAGAATAATCGCGGTCCCTGCTCGCCACTCTCGCCCAGGGTTCAGGGTGCGCGCCAGATGACACGGTGCTTTCTACCGTTGGCGAAGATCGTAATCGAAGCTGCGGAAGTATGCTCAGTTGCGCCCGTGGCGGCGTCCAGCATGTGGCAGCGGGCAAGGCCTATGCGCTTCAAAGCGCGCGAGGCGGAGTTCAACCAACAACGCTGTTGACGGGGCCGCTGCCGCCCCTATTCGCAATCCAGATTCTGAGAACTTTGATCGACGCGTCTTTCGCCTCATCCTCGGTCGAATACTCCCCGGCCTCTGTCTGAACCCCGTCTGGATAGTCGTAAAATGTCCACTTGCCGTTTTCCTTCTGAAACGGGGCCCCTGGACCGGGCCGTTGCTTGAGTGTCATATTCTTTGCCTCCGTGCTTTAATTCGCCACTTGGCTGATCCCCCTTACACGGGGCGAAACGCGCAAGCCCCGCCGGGCCACGGGCCTTCGTTCAGAATCCGCCAAATCCGAGCGCCGGGGCACCCGTCTTGTGTGGAGGTCGTGGGGGAAATAGTCGGCGCCGCTTGCGCGGCCCACGTCAAACATTATGATGCCACGAACAAAAGGCGAAAGTCAACCGCGCCTCGCCAGGTCGCCCGGTCAGCCTCTTCGCAGCCCAAATGGGACATGCGCCCGCCGGCCTGCCACTTCCCGTCGATCCTGTGTGGAAGAGCCAATACGCCTCGAGCGTGTGACGCTTGGTGCGGGATGGCGTGGATTCTCCCCTGGCGAATTCATCCCGAATTCTGAAGTTGCGAGGCTCGATTGGAAGAAACCCCTCATCCGGCTCGCTACGCTCGCCACCCTCTCCCCAAAGGAGAGGGCCGTTAACCACGTTTGTTCCCAGCCCTCTCCCGAGGAGAGAGGGTGGCCCGCTGCCGGCGCTTTTACCAGCCGGAGCGGGCCGGGTGAGGGGTCACTTCTGAAGAAACTAAACACCAGTTGTGTTCCTCGGCCCGTCAACGCACGCAATTTATATTCGACGAGTTGGCCCAGGAGCGCGAAGCGCCACCGAAGCATTTCTATACCGGCGACTCGAAACACTTACCGAAACAGCCGCAAAGCTTCATTTGAACGCCGAGCTTCCCATTGCCTTCGATGGGTGGGGCCGCATGGAAGTCGACCTGCTCTGCGCGCCTTTGAAAGTCGCGATCGAATTGGATGGCAGCCAACATCTCGGTGACCCGGACGCCTACCGGCGCGATCGTCGCAAGGATGCTCTGCTTCAAGAGCACGGCTATCTGGTCCTCCGGTTCCTGGCTGAAGACGTGGGCAAATATCTCGATCAAGTTCTGGATGCTATCCTGCGGGCCTTCTCACATCAATTCGCCAAATGCTGAACTGTAGTTGGGCTGGCACGGCAGTCAGGCACGACTCTTTCGCCTTATTTCTCGGGTCGAAAGTACTGGCGCCGGGGATCCTGCGGTCCGCTTCCCACCTCGATAACAAGGCCGCGTTTCACCAAATCAGCAAGGCGCGTACGAGTAGCACGCGCAGACAGGGAAACAGTCTTAGCGATCTCCGCTGTCGAGCGGCCACGTCCGTCTTCAAGGAGATGTAGGATTTCCTGGTCGACGTCATCCACTCGAATCGGGCCGGACCGTGTCGTTGACAGAGTCAACCGGAAATGCGTCCCAATCT
>Ga0326728_10004463_pt1 | contig 41364 bp, 82 predicted proteins | sample MB3enrmetagenome_FD_207602 | JGI IMG/M metagenome (GOLD analysis project Ga0326728, IMG submission 207602) | Lab enriched peat soil microbial communities from McLean, Ithaca, NY, United States - MB31MN | ecosystem: Environmental > Terrestrial > Soil > Wetlands > Peat | place: USA: New York... | reverse complement strand
ATGGCTTTTCTTGTGGCTTTGGGAACATTTGTATTACTATTTTTCAACAGAGAAGTAGTAAAGAATAATTTATTGTTGAAACAAGATTTGTTTATTATTATAGACGCATTAAATTATTGGAATGATAAAATTACAGACCCTAGAATTATGGAAGCAAAATTTTTCACCATTCATCAAAATAATTACGTTCCCCTTCTATCACCAATTTTGTATAAAAGCGTTAAAAATTTGTATGAGAATCACATTAAACCGTTTGTGATGGATACCGCTGAGTTAGTTGAAGTTACTACCACTCAAGGCACAGCTATTTTTAATCCCAGAGAACAAACGGTTCTTTCTAATACACGACCCGATATTATTGCCGGCAAACTTGTAACAGTGAAATTTACAAAAGAAAATGCGGTGAAACACGTAACAATTCTTCATGAAATCAACAAAATTTTATTGGAAATAGAATTTGAGAATAAAATTTACAACAGAATATTTTCCATCATTAAATTTACCTTTAGACCGTTCAAATCATTAAAGAAATTTTGGACTGGTTCCTATTTGTAAAATAAAATTCTCAAAAAATTTGTTTAAAAAGTGACGGAAAACAGTTTTGTCTTTATACTTATCAGTATGGAGACAAAAATATGTAAAATAAAAAATTGTGGTAGAAAAACTGTAGGGCAAGGATTATGTAACACCCATTACATGCGAAAAAGGAAACATGGGTCAACCGATAAACCCAAATGTAGGGGAGAAAAATTATTAGAAAGAGGAATGTCCTATTGTGCGAAGTGTAAAAAGGAAAAACCTATTTGTGAGTTTTCTAAAGACAAATATAGACGAATAAATGGAGTATCAGTCTATTGTAAAAAATGTGCTTCAAAAATCAATAAATTAGATTACAAACTTCACGAAGAAAGATTTAGAAACAATGACTTAAAAAAGAAATTTGGAATATCTTTAAGTAAATATAACGACTTACTAAATCTCCAAAATGGGGTATGTGCCATCTGTGGTAAATTAAATGAATATAACAGAAGATTATCAGTTGACCACAATCACAAAACAAACGAAGTAAGAGGTATTTTATGTGATTTATGTAACAGAGGATTAGGAGTATTTAAAGATGACCCCATGATTCTTAGCAAGGCCATAAAGTATTTGGAATCGCCGCCTGTCAATAAAATGAGTAGGCTTGACAAAATATAATAAACTGATATACTTACGCTATGAAAAAACTATTGAAAGTGATAGGAGTAACTATTGCCGTGCTTGTTGTATCTGTTTCCATCGTAGGATTGACTGTTGGTTTGGGTATGACGTATGATAAACATCAAGTTAAGGTAAAAACGCAGCAAGTTGAAAACAAACGCCTTGAATCTGCCCACGAAAGGGAACTGGAAGGACAAATTGCTGAATTAAAAGAAAGAATCCGTCTTGAAGAAGCTGATTTTGATGAAGCTGTCAAATTATACACCAACCACATGACAGAAATGGCCAATCAGTATCAAACTAACATTGCCAACTTACAAGCCCGAATCAATAATTCACAAGTTATGCCACAACAACCTATTCAAGTTGAAATCGTGCCAAGTGCTGCTGAGGAAAGATGGAACAGATATAATAGAGGAAATCCATATCGAGCAGTTGGTGGTATGTTTTAACTAATCTCTATGGTAAAATTTGAGGTTATAGTTCCGCCTGAAATCGCTGTCATGTTTCAAGACAGAGTGGTATGTGACGTTTGCGAATATCACATTACTGACCCACTCTTAGGGAAGATGGCTTCGTGGCGTGGTTCTGTCAAGGATGAATACTTTTCAATTTTGTTTGTCAAAGGCGTTCTTACTGTGTCATTGGTGGAAAGAGAATGTCAATTGGGCCACGAAGCAATAAACTATGCCATGTCTGAACTTTTGGTTAAGGCGTTAAAGGAAAACAAAGAAGACGTTTTGAAAACGGATTCAACTCTTGACTATTTTGCCAAACAAGGTCCAAAAGAACAGGAAATAGTTCACTTTATTGACGTAATGGTGATACTCAACTGGCGGTATGCTGAATGGGCAAAAATCTACTACGATTTGTTGATGGGTTAATTAAACAAATGGACTACGAAATTTTAATAAAAGAAGCAATGGAAGCTTTTATGCCGTGGAAGGTAGAAATCATCCGTTGTGCGAAACGTTACATTGAAACCAACGACGCAGTAAGAAAAAACCCGTGTGGTTGGCAATCTTTTCATCGTGACCCAAAAATCTATCCTGAGTGGGCAGAATACTACAAGTTAAGTGAGGAATATCACAAAGCTTATTCTGATTTGTGGATGGCAACCGATGTTGAATACGGTGACGATGAAATTGCCAACGCTGCATGGGAGTGGAGATATTGGAAAATAATGGCAAGAAAATGCTGTTGGTATCAAAAATCCATATTCACAGACTACATGGCAGGCAAAACCATGAGTCGTTTGCAAGATGCAGAAACAAAACTCATGGAAGTTTGTGGTTTGTTGGAATTATACAAACCATCATGTTATTACATTGAACAGGCTTTTCCAAATCTAAAAAAGAAGGAATAATTATGGGTGTTAAATACATTTTGGAAGACCGTAAATGTCCTGTTTGTGGAAACGTGCCTATAAGTGACTGCAATCAGCCTGACATTTGCAATGGATGTGCGGCAAAGGGATATATCAGAAATCCCAAAGGTCCAAAGGGGTTTCTTGATTTTTTATTCCGATGGAAACCCTTCATAAAAGTCAAATAAAATGGGGCTTGACTTTTCATAAAAGCTTGGTAAACTTTCACAATGAAAGTTGGCGACAAAGTAAAACCCGCTTCTCGGGCAGACGCTTTTGCCATTGGTTGTGGTTTTGTCAAACCTGTAACGGTTGACACAGAATTTGAAGTGTTGATTGTTGTAAAAAACGCGGTGACTTATGAATGTGGATTGAAATACCCGGCTACGGGCAAAAAACAGGCAAGCGGTTTAATTATCAAACATTCTGATGATATTTTCCACTATCCCTACGTATGGGATTTCAAAAGATTTATCCACGCTTGACTTTCTGTAAAACGATGGTAAACTCCTTTCGTTATGAACGCTATTGAAATTCTAGTTGCCAAAACGGCTCTCAAAAAAATGGTTGAACAAGGCTACTTTTGTATCTGCACAATAGACAAAGTGCTAAAAATATCAGGCGGAATACCCGACCCCAGAGACTATCAAATGTTAAGCGCTCTCCATTGTGTTCACTACAAAGACATGCCTCCAACATTGTTAAGAGAATTACCAAACATCATCAAACGTGTGGTGGAATCGCCAACCTATCAATTTTACATTGACATATCACCAAGTAATGACACGTTAGCATTGACGTGTCACGAATAGTAATGGTTTCTTTTTTCCAATTTATTTGTCTTTTGTATTTTTCCTACGTGATTTACTGTTGGTTGTCCAACCTTTATTGGGAAGCCTACTTATTCTTTATGTTTAAGATTTATTGGCCCTACAAGTTGAGGGAATTGGACAAAATCGCCGAAGAATTAAGAAAAGAGGGAAAAAGAATCCTACCATAAAATACAGCGCTTGACTTTTTTACAAACACCGATAAACTATAACACTATGAAAAAAATACTGATTGTATCAACATTCGCAGCTCTGTTTGCGTTGGCGACTTCCGCTTTCGCCACTGACACCAACACCCCGGCAACAAACGCTCCCCAGTCAATACTGAATCAAGTAAAGGCTGACGTAAAAGCTGCGGGTGGCCCGACCAATCTCAATGAAGTGGTTATTGGAATTCTCCAAGGCGTTAAAACTTGTAGTGGTGAAGTCTATGATGCATCCAAAACCGCTATCATTCAATCCGTTGACTTTGCCAAGGAACAGGCGCCTCTGGTTGTCAAGGAATTTCTTCGCTGGAAGATGGCGGAGGCAGTCATTTACGCGGTTATTTGGAGTATTCCGGCGTTGACTCTCTTTTGGTTTGCCAGAAAGGCCCGTATTCTGGCGAAATCAGATAAAATTCCTGAAAGTTCCCCGCGTGGAACTGACAAATGGGATTTAGCCGCATGGAAATGGGTGCTTCGTGTCGTCGGCCTAGTTTTGATAATGATTAATATTTCAATAAATGGTATGACCATCACCAAAATTGCCATCGCTCCCCGTGTATTCCTGATTGAATACGTGGTTGACACCATTCACACGATGCACAATAGTAACTAAAAGCCTTGACTTGTAATGATGAAAGCAATACGTTCAATTAATTTGTGGTATGACAGGCTGAAAGAACCTTATAGGTTCTTTTTATTTCTATCGCTCGTCATTGGATTTATCGGCGCCTCCGTTCATTTTGGGATGGTGGCGTTGATTCTATCCATGCTAATTCTTTTCGCGTTCCGCTTTCCTTACCTTTTACATTTATGAAATGTTTTTTCTTTGGACACAAATTTGGAAAAGTCGAGAACGGTTATCAATACTGTTCTGTATGTGGGTTAGCTTCCATTCCAGCAATTCAACCGGCCCCGCATCCGTGTGCGGCAGGCCATATTTGGGTGGAAGATAACAGATTGGGATATACGGGCTACTACAATACGTTAGGAGGCGGCGTTGATTGGAGAGACGTAAAAGTTGCCTACCGTTGCAAAAATTGTGGTGAAACAAAATCCGAATGGCTTTTCGGTCATTGACCTACCGCTTGACTTTTTATACGGTTGTGGTAAACTGTTTCTGTTATGAACGCTACAGATACCGAACCAAAACCTACACAATTGATACTTTATTACGGTAGCGGCGATGATTCTTCTTTCATCCGCGAACGTTTGACAAATATTCCTCGAATAATTCAAGCGAGTGGCTACAAATTTCAATATGAAATGCCTGTCGTAGTCGTTGAACTGACCCCACCGAAAAAAGAAACCTATCTAAATTGGCGCGGCAAAGAACGTGAACGTGAAGTTTACGAGCAATGTAGTTACTGTTTTCTTTTACGATTTTCAAAAGAACTTACAGAAGAAGAATTGACGTTCTGGCGAATTTTCAAACTTGGTTATTTGACAAGGGAATTGTCGCCAAGAGCCATTCGCGTCCATCCAACGGATGAAGTAAAATGAGTTGTATTTGTCCAATAATAGGTTACGTAGCAGTCAGTCCTTCCAACAGAATTGTCAAAGTAAAGATTGAAAGGTGTTGCAGTCTGGAAATGTGTGAACAGCCGTATGTTTCTGGTTATCCGTATATTGTAGTTTCTCTTGAAAAAGGTGTAAGAATTGACGAACATCCGCTAGCTGGACATTCAGGGAATACAATTTATCTTGCCGACCCTTCGCTCATTACTCTTTACAAATCACGAGCGGAAGGAGAAAAAGCTGAATTGGAAAAACTTCATACTCAACACCTTACTGAAAAACGTGAACTTCGGAAGCAAGAAAAACGTGTGAAGTTAGCAAATAAACGGATTGGCGAATACAAAAAGTTTAAGCAAATTCAAACGGTATATGAGTGAACATTTAAAAGAATGGTTTCATAATATTAATCCCAATGTTTACAGAGCTATTGAACGGAATTACCGTTGTCCCAAATGCGGGCCTTTTGCCGTCATTCACACGTCTTACGATGTTATCAATAAAGTTTGTGGGTGGTGTGGCAGCAAAGTCAAATTAACTGGAGAAATGACGGTGGTTGTTTGCCCTAAAGCCAAGGACAAAAATGATAAAAAATATCATGAAAAATCCTTTAATAAATAACGGAAAAGGTTCAAGGCCACGACCTGTAAAGGGTGACATATACCGTGAACGGTTTGAACAAATTTTTGGAAAAAAGGAGGAAAAAAAGACCGTTGAAATAAGCAACGAAAAAACCTTATGTCCTCACTGTGCTACGGTAAATTTAGTTCAAGAATCTGTTTGGCTTTCAAGGTGTCGGAAATGTGGTTATGAAAAATTATAATTGATGCTTGACATTTTATACAATCGTGGTAAACTTCCATTATGTATATTCAAAAACTGAAAGCATTTACGTTGATTGAGCTGATGGTGGTTATTGCCATCATTTCCATTCTTGCTGCCCTTCTCCTTCCCATTCTCAGCGCGGCAAAAAGACAATCTCAACATCAAGGATACCAACCTCGTATAACATTTAGCGTTGGCGATACAGTGGTCATAAGTGGTATCAATTCAACCGGCGTGGTCAATTATGTGGAATTTGGTGGGCGGCGTTTGGATGTCATTGTCAGGAATGACAATGGGGGTGTTACAAAACTAACCGATGTCAATCCTTTTATTGTGAGAAAAGTTTACCAATAACAATATGTTTAATTTTTTCAGACGCAAGAAAAAGGCGGTAAATTCGCCCGCGGCCATCAATCTTGGTTGTGTCGCCCGTCATGTTCTGGCAGACCTTGATACCAAGAACGCCGACAAGTGGAAAATACACCTTGGCGCAGGCGAATACTATGACGAAGCATGGTTTATTGAAAAAGGTTATGCTCTACACATTGCATTCAATTTTGATGAAGGAGCAAGTTTACCCACACACTCAATATCTTTTTCGGGGGTAGAGTCGTTTTCTTTTACGCCGAAAGAATCGGAAGAAATTTACAGAAAATTCAACGAACTAATTAAATTTAATGATGCTCTTGAAAGACAGAAAGCATTGGATAAGGACAAAGAAACCATGAAAAAGTGGTTTCCCGATTGCTTCAAATAATATGAAACAACTGATTGTAACAGACACCAACCCTACAAACTTTGAGAAAAGAGTAAATGAGTTGATTGACCAAGGCTGGAGAGTTGTGCCCCTTTCGTTGCAGACAAACGTTGCCTCAACTTGTTATGATTCTGGTTTTGGTGACAGAATCAGCACAAGTTATGTCTGTTCGGTGGTGATGGAAAAGTGTTAAAACATGAAAGCTTTTCTAATTGTAACCTTTTTCATCGTTCCAACATTGCTAATTTGGATTTTAGCATCGTATGGATGGAACCAACTGGCCGGCGGCAAAAGTAAACTTTGCGGTGCTGGTAGTGGAATTGTCATGGTTATTGGTTACACTTGTTTTTACAAAACCATGATTGGAATAAGAAAAGAACGTGGTGACAAGGAATTATGATTTTATTGGAATTTCTATTTATTGGTGTATTGGGAATGGGCGGTGGTTTTCTGTCTGGCTATTTTGTTGGTCTGTCAAAAGGTATGGGAATACCCAAAACACCTAAAGAACCTAAAGCAGTGGATTATTCCAATGTAATTGAAGTGGGTGACGCCATTGGTTTCATGTATGCAAGTAACTGCTACCATGAAGGTGTTGTAGAAGTAGTTTTAGATAATCGTGGAAATGGTTTGTGTGAGGACGGAGATACAAAATATGTAGTAAAAATTACTCGTGACGAGTCTCCCCGTTACTTTAGTAATTGGATTGGCAAATCTGTGACGGTTGATATGAAATATCGTCAATGGACAATGATTAAGAAAAATTCCAAACGTAAACCACTTTCTACGGTGATTCAACAGCTAGATAGTGAATTGAATAAATAATGAAGTCTTTAGCACAACGTTTGAAAGAAAAAGAGGCAAAAGAAGCCAAGGCAAGACTGAAACGTTCTGACCGCATAAAGTCGTTTAGCTTAAAATTTCCTTGGTGTGGTTTCCCTTCCATTGTTACAGAGGGTGATTCCCTTTACATAAAGAAAAGGGCAAAGAGGGTGGTTGACTTGATACAGGCACGCGTTGCGTGGCAATTTTTTCAAGCAATGAGGGATTACATTTTTGAAATAGAAGAAACACGAAAAAAACACGATGCAGAAAGAGAAGCTCGATGGGCGGCAACAGCAACTCCAATTGTAGTATCTATGTCATCGGTTGCCCCAGCAACGCCACCCCAACCTTCACCAACGGTTGAATCTGTTGCCACAACTCCACCGGCGCAACGTCTTGAGTCGCCGGGCGTCTCTGTAAGGGAAATAGACAACACAACAACAGCCGCCCAAGCTAGAGAGGCGATACCAGCCCCACTGCCTGTTGTGCCTGAAATAACGGAAGAAGACCTTATGGCGGTGATAGAGGAATGTGCAGAAGAAACAGAATCATAAAATTATGAACGGTAATTATTACAGTAAATGGATACAAAAAACGACATTCAAATATCCACAATTCATGCGGGTAGGTTCGCTTGTCATGTGGACTCTTAACCTTGGTTTATGGTCGGGCTTGCTTTTTGTTCATCCTTCCATTTCAGCATTCATTTTCTTTCCCTTGTCATTGTTTGGAGTTTATTACTGGGGAAGACTGACGTTATCAAAGTGGTTCTATGATAGAACTATTGACAATTATTGTGACAAAGATTAAAAAATATGCCATTTGTTCAACTTCAAGGAACAATAATTGTCAATAAAGACGATAATAAACGTATGCCCATATACGCCATCAACCTCAATGAAAGCAAGGAAGAAACCATAAGAGTTCTCCAACTTTTATTTGCTCACGGTTATGTCTTTGAAGCAAGAGACAGAATCAGAGACGTAAATATATTTTTGGAAAAATACAACTTGAAGTATAAAACAAAATTCTGTGATTGGTATTGGCTTCTTTTAAACAAAGATCCTGAATGTAAAATGGTGGTGAGTGCTTATTCGTGTATGCCGTCTTATGCGGTTGAGATAACGGTTGAGGATTTCTTAAAACTTCAACATCCTTGTGCTACACCTGAATTTTAAAAATGAAACTCCGCCGCCACGAAAACAATGTATTAGCTTGGAGGGGTGACGCAGCGCTTCTATATGTCGCTCGGTTGGTATTGACTGAAATATATCCAACAGACATGCCCATCAAACTACTGATGGAACGGCAGGAAAGAGTTGTTTCCAACGATTCATTGAACGCTTACTGCAAACGCCTCAATTTGACTCACGGTTGTAATGTCATGGAAATAAAAATTGGTGAAATGGTCATTGGTAATCAGTTGGAAGAAGCAAAGAATGTGGTAAGAAACATTCTTCAAAATGACAAAGTAATCAAAAGAATGGATACGGAACAACTTGACAATGTTGATGGCAAAATTCAACTGAAAGAGACATTCATAAAGAATTACTTATACCACGAAAAAATCAGAACAGAGAAAACACGAATCTTTAACAAATTGCACAAGTCAACATTGATTCATCCGATTGTTAAAAGATGCGGCAGTCTCATGCCATACTTGAACAAATTTGTAAATTTTCTGCTGGTGGTCAAGTATAAACTTATTCCTGTTTCTTAAAGGCGTCAACAATCTTTTTGATAATGTTTTCCCAGTTCCCTTCGGCGACCCTGTGAGTGACCTTTGCCGCACTAAGTGTAATTGTGATATGAACAATGGTTGGCGGTAAATCGTTTAATTTCTTGTCATAAATGGACATCCCAGCCCACATCAAACAAACGGTGGTTATCCACATCAAAAGAACAAGACGCATAACAGAAAGTTTGTTATTGGCCTCCCTGAATATTGAAGACAACCCGTATTTCCTTTTCATAAACAATAAATAGGAATGAGTGGTGCCGACACGCTTGACTTTTTATTGGAACGTGATATATTGTCAATATGATTGCTCATTCTTTATTCATGGTGCTTGTGGTAGGAGCTATTTACTTCCTGCCAAGCATAATTGCTCTCTGTAACGACCACAAACAATTCACGGTGATATTTGCCATCAACTTTCTGACGGGTTGGACAGGCGTTGGATGGTTGATTACGCTTCTGTGGGCACTTCTAAAATAAGTGTGGATGTATATGAATAAGGAACAACGTAAGTTATGAACGCTGCAAACACTCCTTTGTTTACTCCAAAGTTCAAGATAAATGACGTGGTTACGTTTGATGGCTCACCAAGAAATCAAATTGTCATTGCCAGAGTCAGTTACATTATCTATGACAAGTCGCTCCAAGAATTTATCTATGAACTGGAAGGCTGGTCACATAACTTTGAAGAAAAAGACCTGACACTTTTCAACGGTTCCATTGAAGGTTAAATGAAGAACATACTTGAAATTATCCTGATTATCGTAGGAATGCTTGCAGGTATTTTTATGATTATTTGGGTATAGTAGGTATCGTGAAAATATTCACTGCTTGCTGGCCGGTTCTTTTGATTTTTCCTGTTGCCTTTATCTGTATTGCTTTTGGTTGTTTTGTCATTTGGGCTTCGGTGGATTGGGTAAAGAATTTGTGACCCCATATACGGAGAGGGGAGAGTACCCCCGCGTTTGTATAATTATTGACGTATGCCAAGCCCCTATACGGCGGGGTGGGTACCCCCAGCGCTAATTGTTTTGGGACCACCCTCTACGGGCTTTAACGATAACTACTGTGTTGGCAATAAAGAAATGTTCCAAGTTGCTAGTGCTAAGAGCCAGACATAATGCGCATAATACTTAAAACATTGTAAAAATCTGGCTCTTAACTTTGAGTATTACCATAAATATTTGTAGAAATGTCGTTCACGCTTAAGAGCCGGGCTTGGTTCGCCCAGCAAGGTTATATCATGGTGTACTCAGTAATAGGGCTTGCTTTGTACTTTAAATTAGTGTACAATTATTAATATATTAAGTACTCTAAAAGTTCAGCAGTGTACACTGCTTTAAGTACTACCATGATCGCCCAAAAATTATTTTAATTCATCTTTTCAGGCTCTTGAAACTTTCAGCGCAAAGCGCAATGTTATAAAAAATTGAGGGTATTCTATTAAAAATAATTTTCAGGGAAAAGCGCGCTTTTGGCATTTCTATTTTTGATAAAAAGTGAGTCGAGCGGTAGTTATCGTTAAAGTTTGGTAATGCCGAAGAAACGCTGCGTAAACCCTTGCCAGTGAATTATTTATAGAAAACAATAAGAATTAATTGTGAAATGTTTGTATAAATGCCACCACGCATACAGGTATGCATTACGAATGATAATACAGCGAAGAATTTTTTCGATCTGCCGGTCCCCTACGCTCGCCGTCGTTCCGGCGCTTCGGCCTTTATTTGTGTCGGCCCGTAACTTGGTTAAATTCTGATGTGAGTCTATCAAACTTTTTATATTTGTCAAGCGTTGCTACCAATTGACACAGATTAGTAAGTGTGGTAAACTATTGGAATGAGTAAGCGAAACGAATATCAAAAAACGTGGATGAGGAAACAAACAGAAAACGGTTTATGTATTTTCTGTCGAAATCCTAAATTACCTAATTCGCATGTATGTGAACGTCATTACTTTTTAAGCGTTGCTACTTCACTTAAAAATCGTAATTTGGCTTCTGGATTAGACCTTTTATGGCAATTACAGAAAGGTAAGTGTTATCTTACCGGCCGCAAATTGATTATGGGTGTCAACGCGAGTATTGACCACGTTATCCCTAAATCCAAAAATGGAAAAGTAGATTCTCTTGAAAATGTAAGATGGTGTGATAAGGGCGTCAACTGGCTAAAAAGCGGTCATACAATAGATGAACTTATCCAATTATGTAAAGAAGTTATTGATTACCAACCGCATACACAAAAACACTTGGATGCATTAAGAGCAATTACATCAGAGTAATGCGGTATGCGCCATAAAAGGCAATAGGATTCGGGAATTAGGGGATCTCCGGTGTGATTGTAGTATAACATGCTTCTATAAAAAGTCAAGCCCTTCAAAAGTTCTTACTGGGATCATGCTGTTTTCCCACTCAGTAAAAGCGTAGGTTTCCAGTAAGAAGTCAACCGCTTGACATTTCAGAGAATTTTGATAAGTTGACAACCGTGCTGAAATTGTTAAAGAATTTGAAGGAAAAGCGCAAGCAGGCAAAGAGGCGTCGAATTGAGGCTAAATTTGAAGAACTGTATGCGAAGGCTGAAAAGATACTTGCTAAGTATCAACCGTGTGCAATTTCAGTGGTTAAGGGCAAGGTTTATTGTGTTGATTGTTTTGCCAATAGACCGAAAAACATTTTTTGTGAACCGCCAGCAAAACCAAACGTATTGTGTTGTGGTGGTTGCAGTTATCACAGCGACAAAGGATGCACTGCAGAAAAGCCTTTGACTTGTAAATTGTGGTTATGTCTCACCGCAATCTGCAAGTTTCCGAAATGTCATAAAGCATTGAGAAAATTACGGATTGAAGCCAACGATTGGGGATTTTACTGTTTTCGTGGTAACAAGCAAGACAGTTTGAAGGTTGCGTATGTGGCGAATGAATGTAATTGACCCGGCACGCCTGAAGAAACCCGCCAAAGCGCCACGTAAATCGCTTTGGCGCAAATTCTTGGACTGGTTGGGTTATTGGTGGTAAGCTTTCATTTTGTGACGCTTGACAATATAAAAACTTCTGTTAGATTACAGTCGTTATGAACAAAACAAACTTAATTCTTCACTGTGGCGCTCGACATATTGAACGCCAGCAACTAGCACTCATTCCTTGCCCACCGGCAACGGAAACATGGCACCCAGTTCCACACATTCGGCTGGTGCAAGAAGTTGAACGAGCATTGTCAGCATCGGGTATGATGATTGTCAATGAATCTTACGGGGTGACGGAAGACAACGCCCGGATGTTCGGGCTGCTTCAGGTCGCCAATTGTCAGGAAACCGTGGATTATGCTTATGTTATCGGTATTCGGGGCTCCCTTAACAAGTCATTGTCACGGGGTTTGGCTGTGGGCAGCTCGGTTTTTGTGTGTGACAATTTGGCTTTCAGTTCTGAAATCGTGTTTCACCGCAAGCAAACCGTTTACATTGAACGGGATTTGCCGAAAATGGTTGACACCGCAATTGGCTTGCTTGGTCAACGTTGGAATGACCAGAACAAGCGAATTGAAGCTTACAAACACACGGCCATTGGTTTGGCGGACGCTGACCACCTGTTGGCGGAAATTGCCGGCGACGTGTTTCCGTGGCAGCGGTTTGAGGAAATCCGCAATGAATTCAAGGCTCCCCGTCATCCTGAATTTCAAAAGGAAACGCTGTGGTCCCTGTTCAACGCGGTAACTGAAATGCTCAAACCAAAAGCCGATTCCAAGGCGAGCGGTTTGTGGACGATGCCGGCACGCACCGGACGCCTTCACAAGGTTTGTGATGATTTTGCTGGCTTGGTAATTGACACTACCACAGTCACAAGTCAGGAAGTCACCGTGGCGGTTGCTGTGGAACCTGCTGAACCTGCTGTCGCACCGGCAATTCCGGGGCCCGAAGCGGCTCATTCTGGTTCATTGGAATAATTCAAACAAGCCCTTGGGCGAAAGCTCAAGGGCTTGACTTTTTATAATTTCCTGATAACATCAGAACAAATGGGGGATGGAAGTTGCGAGAAAGCCGGCGGTTGCAGACAGCCGTTACTGAAAAGAGACGGTTGACTTCAGCCGCCGGAATTCTTTTGTTTTATAATTATTTAACGATAAAGGAATCAACGCAGGCTCCGGTCCCCTACTCTCTGGAGGTTTATCTCCACAACGGTAATAGTCTAACAAAGTTTTTATAGAAGTCAAGCCTTTGGGGTAAACATGTCCTTGACCTGCTTGACACAGGACAAACAGAATTCAAGTTGATTTTTGACAAATTCAGCTGGATAACCTTGTGACTGATACTTTGCCACCATTTGAATTCGTGCAGTGGTTTCACCGTGCTTGAATGGTGTTCCACATTTTGAACATTTGCCGTAATCGCTCATGACACTAATTTATCAAATGTTTGTAGAAAGTCAAGCCCTGTTATTTCAAGTAATATTCGCGTCCGCCCAATGGTTGCAGTTGAGTGATTGGAACATCCAAGGTGGTTCCACGACCTGTGCGCCACCAACAGATGGCAATGATGCAGACCATTGGAACGGGAGCGTTGTTTCGGCAGACTTCTGCATATCGCCTACCATTGTAGAGCCAAATGGCTCCCTGATATTCCAAGGGAGATTGGTTGTTTGTTTGGTCGCCCATAAAAAGTGGTGGACGGTACGGGAATCGAACCCGCCAACGCAATGGCTCTACCAATGAGCTAACCGCCCATGATTATTATCAGGAACACTGACAAGTGCCGTAAGGAACACAACAAGTTTTTGTCCAGCAGTTACACGTCCAACACCATTTCTTTTCACCGCCGCAGTCTTCGCATCTGGCGTACCTGCCTTCCAAATGGTTTCGGTTGTTTCGTTCCCGTTTGCGTTGTTTCCTTTTCTCTTGTCGTGTTGTCATTCGGAATCATTGAACCCGATTTGAAACGCTTCAGGCTTGTCACTGTCAGTAGTCATAACAGGCACAAAGTCTATGGCTTCATGGGTTTCCTGATTGGCGTAGTCACGAAGCTGAACGGGCTTCATCCGGTCTTCCGGTGACATTTCGTAAAGTTTTTCCAAAAGGTCTTGGTATGTTAGTGTCATGTGGCTAATTTATCAAAGGTTTCACAAATGTCAAGCGTTGAAAATGAAACAGGCGTCAGCTTTCGCCGACGCCCATTCCATTCGATGATTGATTAAATTACGCTACCGAATGAGTCTTTGGGGTCCATCTTTCAACCAACTTTTCGTAGGCTTCCCGTTCGGTTTTAGCGTGGCCAAATGGAGCTTCATTCGGTCCACAGACATCCGGGCCTTGAGGGCACCATACCATTACGCCGGTTGCGTCGTCAATGGCTCGTAATGGATTTCCACACATGGGACACTTTTCAGCAAGGATGCGAGAATCCTTGATAATGTCATTGTTGGCCGGTTTAACTTCCGGTGCCGGTTCAACCCGAACCACTTCCACGGTAACGGTTTCGGGAGCTTGCTCAATGGGAGCTGCGGCCGGGGTCGCTTCGGGCAATTTGGCCGGTTCAGCGATAACAGGTTCGGCAACAATGGGTTCGGGTGCTTTTGGAGCTTCAACCACGGGTGTCGGCTGAGCTGCGGGAACAACAACGGCTTCGGTAGGAACAACTGGGGCCGGTGAAGTTACGGGAGCCGGAGCGGTTGCTGCGGGTGCCGGTGCAACTGCGGCCACAGGAACAGGTTGGGTCGGGTTGGGATTCAATTTCCACAGTTTTGAGGGTTTACCTTTGCCGGCGGATGGCCGTGTTCCGGCAGAGACGATAGTGCCATCTTTGATGGCTGCTTGATACCGTGTCCAGACTTGCTGGTTGGTTTTACCATTTAACTTGGCAAGTTCAGTATGAGTGAACTCACCACTTGGGAATTTCAATGTTTCAATCATGGTGAAAGTTTACCACAGTAATATAAAATGTCAAGCGTTAGTGGGCACAATGGATATTTGTTAATTACCGTTAAAGTTGATTTTCCCAATACTATTGATTTTTTAATGAGGCTTGACTTCTTATAGAAAAGGTGTAAAATGTTCTCACAATTGAAATACAAACAAACATAAATTAAACCAAAAACAAACCAAACGTATATGGCAAACAAAACCAAACGCAACAGTTCAAAACGCAGAAGTCTCAAGGGCAAATGGGGTCACATCGGCGCGCCTCCGAAAAACACCCGTTGGCCGAAACGTCCGTTCACTATGGCCACGCTGTTCGCCCGCAACAGTCACCAGTGCGAACTCTCCCTTCGCAACAAGGTTGAGGCCGGTGTCAATGATGGTTCCATCTTGGAGCTCAAGGCCAAGAAACAGCCGCACGGCAACGTTGGTCGTCCGAAATCCGTTTTCGTCTTGAAGGCGAATTACGACAAGGCCACGATGGTTTTGGCGGACAAAACCACCAAGACGCCACGCACGCCTCGCAAGGCCAAGGCGACTCCGGCCACTGTCGCAGTGGCTCCGGCCGTTCCCGCAACCGCCCCCGTGGCGGCTTCGCCTGTGACGGCGGCACCTGTCGCATCGGCTGATGCACCGGCCCCTGCTCCGGCGCCCGCGCCTGAAACGACTCCTGTTTCCGCCGCTCCTGCCGCCTCTCCGGCAACCCCTGAGCCGGCTCCCGTCAGTTAAGTGGTTGGAAATCAGAAGGATGGAGTCAGCGAAAGCTGGCTCCATTCTTTTTGCGAAGGCTTGACATTTCTTAAATGTTTGATAAAATACCACCATGAGAACAGTAAATATATCAGCCAAGTGTAGTGACTTGTTTAACGCAAGTCTTACCGTGGATGGAAAACCAATCGGTAACTATGACGGTTACGTTCCCGAATTCATGCCGGGGGAACATTACGGTGATTACGTTACTTTGGAAATTGATATTGATACCGGAAAAATTCTTAATTGGCGAAAACCCACCGCAAGCCAGTTAAAGATATTCCTTCCACCCCGAAGATCATGAAATTACCAGTTCTAATCTTTCCAAGCCGTCAGTTCATTTACACAAGGACAAACAAAACCTTGGTATGTGAAGCATCGGATATGGGAAACCGCCATTTGCAACCAATCTATGATGATGCTTGTGACGTGGGCTTTGCAGTCAAGTCGGAAATCACCAGCAAGGTCGTGACCTACTATATGTCGAACGTGATGAAGGACGCGGAAGGGGAAATCTTGGGATGGGAATACAGGCCAACGGTGGAAAGTATCCATTCGGTCCCTGAATGCACCCATACACGGGCGGTTGTCTTTAACGATTAAAAACTTTATGTATTTCATTACGTCAGTCATAGGTGATGACACGCTGAAGAAAAATTCAGCTTACCGAACAATGCGGTCGAGAACATTCGGCTACGCATTAAATTTACGGACTGCTCGATGTTACGTTAAGGATAACGTTGGTAGTATGCGTGAGTGCTTATATGATTATATCGTTATCGAAAAGATTCGGCCCGGAATTCATTCATTGACAGATAGGGAAGAGTGGTATAAATGGAATGATAAAAAATGGATACCGTGTGACAAGCCTTCGGAATTTCTGGGAATAACGAATTGGGCGTTAGGTTGAACGCTTGACTTTTCACTGTGTTTTGATAACATCCTTGTATGATTTTCAACACCACCGGCCTACTTAAGCCGCAAATCAAACATGCTGAATTTCTTGCTGATGCACTTCAAACACACGGTATTGCCGCAGACTTGAGCGGAACAGGAACGGGCAAAACGTTTGTTGGTTCCGCCATTCTGCGTCATCTGAAACGCAGATTCATAGTTATCTGTCCAAAACTCAACATTCCGAAATGGAAAATGGTGCTTAATCAGTTTGGCTTATCTGCTGAACTGATTATTAATTATGAGAAATTGGCCCGTGGTAACATAAAACAAATTTATCGTTACAAGGTCAAGGGTCAAAAGAATATTCCTTATTTTCTCCGCGGTGAATTCCGAATCCCGAAAGATTGGATTGTGGTTCTGGATGAAAGTCATAGGACCAAAGGAGTTGAATCATTACAAGCCGGAATGTTGTTTGCTCTAAAAATGCAGGGTTATTCTATCCTTTGTCTTTCAGCGACACAGGCAATGACGCCAATGGACATGAGAGCGTTTGGTTTTGCCACCAATCTTCACAAAGGGATGCACTTTGTTGGTGGTAGAGGCCAAAACAATGGAATGAATTTATTCAAACAATTCTGTGAAAGTGCTGGTGCGAAGTATGTTGGACATTGGGGTGCAATGTATTTCGATTCCGAAGACCCTGAATCAGTTACCAAACTTCAATCGGTTCGGGACAATTTGTTCAATGTTCAAAAGATTGCCTCACGGATGAACAGGGCTGACTTTGGTGACATCTTTCCAAAAAATCAGATTGAGGCTACAGCTTATGACATGGGTGAGAATGGAAAGAAAATCGGTTACGTTTATGATGAAATGGAAGCCGAATTGGCACGCCTTGAAGAACGTTGTGAGAATTATGCTCTACACGTTTTAGCCATCATTACAAAGGCTCGGCGACGTGCTGAATTGTTAAAGGTTCCGTCTCTTTGTGAATTGACAGAGGATTTATATGATGAAAATAAATCAGTTTTACTTTTTGTCAATTACGCAGACACAATTGCTTCATTGGTTGAACGACTGTCAAAGAAGTTTGGTGCAGATAAAATTGCACAAATTCATGGCGGTGTAACGACACGTCAAAGATTGGATGACATTGCATCTTTTCAGGTTGACCAGAAGAGAATAACCGTGGCTAATCTTGCTGCTGGTGGTGAATCAATTGACCTGCATGACGTGACGGGTAAACATCCACGAGCCTCATTGATTAATCCATCTTATCGAGCAATTGCAGTATTACAATCAATCGGCCGGCATGATAGAGCTTACGCAAAATCAGATTGTCTTACCAATCTGGTTCTGGCTGATGGAACAATTGAGACTAATGTTGGTCGTAATTTCAATGGTAAACGGGGACACTTGGACATTTTGAATGATGGTGATTTGGTTCCTAATGGACCTGCTTTTAGATTTGTATCTGGAATGAATATCTGATATAGTATTTATTCCACATGGCTAAATACTATTTTCAGAGTTGCTGGGTATGTCATCGTTCGGCTAATGGTGCGGACCAACCAAACATTTGCAACCGATGCACAATGGATGGTTGGGTGCAATCACCTGACCCTGACCCAGAACGTAAGTTTGGCTTCTGGAAAACATTATGGCATATTTGTTTTTACAAACAAGTGCAACGCTTGCCGAAAAAGTAATTTGTGGCTCTATGGTGAAATTGGACATCACACGGCTCTTCTAAAGCTGTATTCCGGGTTCGAATCCCGGTAGGGCTACCATTTTTACGGGCTCTTAGCTCAACCCTTTGATAGAGCAATCGTCTCATAAACGATAGGTTCTCCGGACGAATGCGGAGAGAGCCCACTAATTTCCATGTGTGGATTATGATATTCTGTATGGCAATTCATACATAGTACCTGACATTTTTTAGCTTCATCAATTAAACGTTTCATGCTATACATTGAGCATATTCTTTGGTCTAATGAAAATTTCTTATCATTAGGATTTTTATGATGAAAGCTTAAACAGGCAAGATTTTTGTTATATCCACATTTACTACATTTTACTTCTCCCAATAGATTAAGTAATTGAAATTTTTTGTCAATACCTTTTTGTTTTTGTTTTGCGGCGTTGTTAAACCATCCGTTAGAATGTTTTCTGTGGCAGAGTTTGCTACAATACTTTACTTGTTTTCCTTTTAACTCTTTTTTACATTGAATACACTTCATATTGATAAGTAGTAAGTAGATTATGAAAGCGTTCATAATCCTTAACCAAAACGAGGCTTGACTTTTTTTGGGTGTTTGATAATATGTATTTGTTGGTGGTAAGAGCCGCCGCAAATCGGGCGGTGTTCCCACCGGAGTAGAAAAGGGTTGGGGTAAGTGTGGTGGTAGAAATGAAATGGGATAGGTCTGGCAAGACTGAAAAGCGTTCCTGTTAGGGCGTTTCCCCTTGTGAGAAAGAGCTGGTTGCCACCAGTGAGCCTTCACAAGCAATTAGCCCGATTCTGGAGACGGGGAACCGCAACCCTGTCAGGCTTTTAGGGCAATGATTTTTGGTTTGTTCTTTGTAATTTGTGTGTTCCGTGACCGAGCAACAACTACCGTTAGTTGTAAGGTGATGGCGTGGTGAAGAATCACGTTAGACACGAAAGTAACCGGAGTAGGTAAGGTAAAGGGATGATTAGGTCGATCAACCGAAGCACTCTTTGTAGTTCCGCTAATAAGCCATAACGGCGGGATTTAGGAGCCGACGGGTTCCAACTGACTGAATAACTGAAAGGTGAGGATAGTCGAAGGTAACAAGCGAATCCTTCCGGAGCACATTTAATTTGAGTCGGTTAAAAGTCTAACCAGACGTTGGTTTTTCCAGCAAACTGGGGCCCGACTCTGAATTGCGGGGTGGAGCAGCCCGGTAGCTCGTTACGCTCATAACGTAAAGGTCCTTGGTTCAAATCCAAGCCCCGCAACCATTTTTAAGCCGGTGATGGCTAGAAGCTGCAGGTTGGTGTTGGTTTTGCGCTCACTATTACCGGCGCCCACTTGGGTCACGGTATGACAAACGGTTGTGATGTGTTCAAAACCCTCCTTTCTGGCCTTCACACGCATACTGTGGCCCATTAAAATTTCTTGCTATTTTACTTTTTGAGAGTACTATTTATCAGAGTCGGCGGACTTGGTGTTTCGGAGCATGTGCTCTCTCCAGAGTAAGGGTTCGGTTCAATTCCGAGAGTTCGCTCCACAAATTTACAGCGGCACAGGCTACGCACGGCAAGTGTGAAGAAGCAGCAATACCTGTAAAGGCTGGTGCTGCTATTGGCCTGCTCGTCTATCGGCTCAGGACATCACCCTTTCACGGTGAAGAGCGGGGTTCAATTCCCCGGCAGGCTACCATTCCATAGGCTGGGCACTCCCAGTCAATTTTTATGCGTGCGTACAAAACGTGAGCCCCGCTTCCCAGCGGGGCTCTGTGTTTTGCCCTATGAACCGCGGAACTTACCCGCGGAAGAGTTTATTGAAGTGGCGCCCCAAAGTGAACAAGGGAAATGCCACGAATTTTCCAACGAAGATACCGCTTGAATTGGAATTTGTATTCGCCGGGACTGTCACCCGTGACTTCGAGCCCGACGAGATATTTGTCGTCGAGAGAAATAAGCTGAACAGTTCTCAATCGGGGAACGTGAGATTGACTGCCGGGGTAGGAGAATGATACCACTGTCACCGTTTTCTTTGGCTCATCGGTTTTGGCAGTGGCCGGTGTCTTGTATGATTGAGTGACAACTTTCTTTGTGTGACGCCGGCGCCAGAAAGTGTAAAGATTACTTGGATAAGAGCCAACGACGCAACCAACCGAATGTCTTACAGGGTAAACCGCTTTGTCAGACTCACGCCTGTAAAGGTCGCCCTTGCGAACAACTTCTGTTGGCTTCAATTGCCGATAATTACTTGGAATTGTCATAAGTTTAATCAGTTTATCATTTTATTTCAATATGTCAAGCCTTTATACGGCGGGGGTGGTACTCCCAGCGGTTTTAATGAAAGTACCCCGTCCGCCCGTCCCGTTGAACACCGTAGCCGCCAATCCCTTGTGTGATAAGTCTTTTCCACGTTTTAGCATATTCTGACCCCTTTGGTTGCGTGCCATGAAGTAGAAGAGCAAATGATTTTTTGCTACCATAAAGTAAACTGTCGTCATGGTCCAAGGGCAACCGAAGAGCCTTTGCTTCCTCAAGGGATTGCACCACTGTCACAGAGCGAAGCTTGTATTTTTCAATCAAATGGTCGTGCGTGCCGCCACGGGACGCTGCCAGTCTCAAATTTGACGGTATTTCGTTCAACCGTTTTACCCAAAACGGTAGAGCCTTTGTGTATCCGTAAAAAACCCGTTTCGGGTGACGTTTGGCAATTTCGAGCCATGCATCGAAATAAGTTTGATTAAAGAAGTCACCGGCAACGTGAATGCGTGTTGGTTTGCCCCACGGTGCCGGTGGCAATGATTCTTCAATCAGGTCGGCCACAGCAGACTTGCCCTTGTAACACGTTGCTAATAGTAAAAGAAAATTGTGCCACCGCGACGCCCTTACGGCTGGCCGCAACACTTCATCAATTGCGGTGAAACAACGAAATTTTGTTTTCGGTCCATCCCGAATGATGTATTTGCGTTTGTCGCCAATATCGTGACGTTTTCGGGGATTACGGATGGCGCAACTCCGGCAATCCTTGGCAAAGGGGCAACTGTGGCCTGCAGGAAGTGAAAAAGTGATAATGTCATTCAGCTTATTGTTGCCCAATTGAAATTTCAGATGGTCCTCTGACGCATTGAAACCATTGCGTTCCAACAATGATTTCATAAAACTTAGCATTCCTTTATCAATCATGGTGACGAACTATAACAAATTTTTTACCTTTGTCAAGCACCAGAAAGTTGGCCATTCAGTTTTGTAAGAAGAGCACGCCGACGTTGAAACTCAACGAGAATCTGTGAACGGGTGAGCTGATAATCTTCCAGTTCACATTTTATTCTCCATTTGATTAGAAATTCTTTTGAAGTGGCGTACATGCCGTTATATTTGGCCCAAATGCCATAATCGTTTTCTTTCAATTTACCGTCGCCATCATAAATTGAAGAAACTACATTGTCGTCTTTATCAAAATGATAAATGACTTTATTTGACATATAAATAGTTTATCAAATAATTTTCACTTGTCAAGCGTTGTTGTTTAACGATAAAGTGATATGTGGATCCGCCGTTACCCTACTCTTGGCGCCTTTCGGGGACGGCCTCATCAACAAAGATAGTCTAACATTGTTTTAAGAAATGTCAAGCCTTCGATTTACTGCTACTGAGGCGCTTCGCGTTGTTTCTGAAACCAGTGATAAGGTGAAGCCACTTTGGTTCCATTTGGTAGGACGGAGACATTCCTACCGTTTTCAACGTCTTGAAACGAACTTTGTGCCACATTCGTTTACAAACTTCTGGAGTTAATTTGATGAAAGTTATCATTAAGTGGATTTCTTTTCAGGCTTTTCTTTGAGAAGCCTGTATGCTTGTTTGCAACGCCACGCAACAGACAGATTGTTGTGATGGCGGAAATGACCATGAAGCAATTCAAACACCCGCTCAAATTGGGATGGTTTGAGTGTTTCAAGTTTTTCCAAGAATGCTTGAAATTCGGTTTCGTTCATACGGCAGCGGTGAGTTTGGGATAAAGTTCCGCAAAGGTTGGCTCATATCCAAGTTGAGCAATGATACCACGGCGTTGCCGATTGAGTTGTGCAGCACGTCTGCGAACCATGTAAGCGGGTAGTTCACCGTCACAAGTGAGCCATTCAGGCGACAACTGATTGTCAACTTGACGGAGTTGTTCGAGCAAGGATTCCTTTTCGGCAGCATCCATGTTAAGCCTTTTTCTTCAAGTGTTTATCAATCATGCCCTTCATTTCTTCAAAGGCTGATTCATCGTCATTGTGACGTTCGGTGCAATCTTCAAAACGTTTGTCCTTGACAGAAACCCAGAATGAATCCTGAGTATCATGGAGTTTCATGGTAAATCCACGGTATTGTCTGCGTTTTGTTATCATGGTCATAGTTTATCAAAAGAATTTCATTTGTCAAGCGTTCAACTGTTTTGCGGCTTCACGCGCGGTAGGTAAAGGTTTGATGATTTTTGGCTTGCCACGGGGAGACAGAGAGAAACCCTGACTTCGTTTCAGAACTTCGGCACGGGAGAGGCAAAGAGTCTCCTGATTGTTTCTTCGCTGATTACATTCGTAACACGACAAGACTCTTCGTTTCTGATTCTTTTTCTTTCTTACCCATCGGTGAATATGATAACGTGATACCACATGGTCAATTGTTGCCATAAGTGGGTCGGACCTGCTCAAAGACGGTTCACAAATAAGCTTTGTCACCCTTTTGCACCAATGACATCGGGGGTCTTTTTTATGTAGCTCAACTTTAAGGGAATGGTTGCTCATGTGTTAGAAGGAGAGGGCGCCCAACCCACCACAAGTTGAGCGCCCTTGGAACCACCATGACAAATTGTTTACTTGCTGCAGCACTTTATAGATGACAAGGTTGCTATGAACAACAAAAAACCCAAATGAATCCAGAACCACGTGCAAATTCCCATAATGGTTGCAATGTAAATGAGAATCAGCACTCGTGGAATGAGTGCAGCCATGATGAACTTGACAAACCAATGGCCGGGGAGCCAGATAGGTAACTGACTGACCATCCATGCAATGAAAATAGCAATGCGAGGAAAGAAAAGACTCAAAACTAAAAACCATGTTTGTATCATATTGTGTTACGGCTGATTTTGGAAATCACTCAAAATCTTGACCAACGTTGACGGGTCAAGCCGTTCGATGAAAATTGCTTTCGGCCCTTTGTGGGCAACGATAGCGAAATTGTTTGGTCTGCCTGTTCGGCTAAGAAATCCCATGACGCTTGGAATGTCAATGTATCGGGTATAGATTTCGGCACTTTTGTTCAGAACCAAAATTTCCAATCTGTTCATGGTAATATTATACCGATTCTTGTGGTTTTGTCAAGCTTTTATCGGGTATCACTTCAAAGCATGACCGTTGAACACCAAAGGCCACACCGCCACCACCACCAAATTGAAGGTCAACGTAACCTTGAACAGGGTCTTTGGTTTCCTCTTCGCTTACAATATCAGCGTCAACCGGCTCACCAGTTTTGAATGTTTCAACGGACTCTTCCGTTATGTTATCCGTTGCTTCATCGTAACCTTCAACGATTGTCAATGTGGTTTCTGTAAGAAATTGAATCATGGTGGTAGTTTACTAAAACTTTTTATTTTGTCAAGCGTCATTTACTAAACCATGTAATACAAATCATCATCATTGGGCAGATTATTGGAATAAATAACACTCCACCTACTATTATAAGAACAAAAATTGGAGCAATAAAAATCCACATAAGTATAAAACCAACAATTGATCCAAATACTGGATGAATAACATAAAAAGGAAAAGCAATAATAATAGGTATGCTCACTATTAATATCATTACTGACAACATTATCACACATCCTATCCAAAATCCTAAAGGATTACTACTCATTAATAAATCAAAAGTTGAATTTGGTAAGTCATTATTTGTCCAAACATCACTCCACTTCGTCAAATAATATAATGGAGAGGTGAGTAAGATTGAACAAACAACCAAAAAAATTGACATTACAAAGTTCACAAATATTTTCATAATGTAAAATTTATCACAGAAAGATAAAAAGTCAAGCGTTGCTTTTGTTGTGTTCTGTTACTTTATTACACCATGAGATAAAATTATCCTGATTGTAACAATGTTTCATTATATTAATTATTTTATGAACCCACTGAATATTATCTAATGTATAATCTTTTGTAGAGTCAATTCTGTCAAGTGACGCGGTACAATTTTTAATTGATTTGGTGTAATCAAAAGATAATTCTTCGCCTGTCAAAGCGCATTTACGGTTTTGTTTTAGAAATTGGTTCCACGCATCTTCTATGGTGATTTTGATTTTGTGATTTCTGTTTTTTGCTCCACGACATATATTTCTCCAAAAAATTCCAGCAATCTCACCGTGTCCTTTCCAAAGAACACTTTGATTTCCTCTAAAGTTTACACATCCACAGGATTGTTTATTGCCTCTTACTACGTCATAGATTTTGTAAGGAAATTCCTTGCCGCAATCGCACTTCCACAAACCTTGACGTTTGCCATTTTCTATACATTTTTCAGATGGAAGTCTTCGCAAAAATGTTAAATGATGATATTTTACAGATTTAAGATATTCATCGGTGTATTTCATGTTCATATTTACCCTTTTAAGATAAATATAAGACAAAGGAGAAAGAATGTTAAAAATGTAACAAAACTTTCACCTTATAGAGAAATTAATCATCAAAAGTAAATCCAAATTCACTCATTACACCAATGATTAGGAATATTTTGACATCCCTTGGAAGTTTACTATCTTTTAAGGATTGGGTAAAATACTTCTTTCCCTCACGCAACTGGTTTTCCCGATCAACGAAATTCCAAGGATGCAGGTCACGACGCAGTTTGTTGAGGATACGGGCAACCTTGTGCCACAAATAGGGATTGTCCTTGACCCTGTTAATGAGATATTTGTAGTGTTTGATTGATCCGAATGATTCAAGGTTGTTCATACGTCCAAAAGGAAAATGGCTACGGAAGCAGCCAACATAACCCGAATGGTTTCCACAGTCTCACGAATTTTGGTGGCGAATTTCATGGTGGTGTTATACCACACTTTTTATAGATGTCAAGCCTTCCTCACTATTCGGCACTGTTCTTTCAAACATCCGCTGACAAGGTAAGGTTGGTGCGTCACGATGTAAACACGTTTGAACTTTTTTGCGTCAGGGTTTTCCTGCAATGCACTCTCAAATTCCATCGCTTCGCCGGGAACCATCCAACGGTCAGGAAAGATAAAGTAATGCGGCCCTGCACCGATTGGTTGACGTTTCAACACCTTTTCAATCAATCCCATTCCCATGTCAAGAATGTATTCCCATCGTTTATCTCTTGGACCGGGAGAGTCAACACGGCCACAAACAGCGACCAAATAATCAAATGGATGATTGTAGTTTGATGGACGAACATAATCCTTGAACATTTCGTCAATCTCACGGAACGGATTTGATGCGATGATTTTGCCCATAACCGTATCAATTTACATTTGTTTCAAGAAATGTCAAGCCCTGTATCCACCCATGACAGGATTGCCATAGGTTTCTTTTTCAAAATCAGGCTCAGGAATGTCCTTTGGGAAAGATGACTTCTTCCCAGATTTTTGCTGTTTGGCCTTTCGCCAACGGTCATTCTTTGCGTCTCTTCGCCACGATTTACCCATAGGTTTTAACTTGGATTGATGCCGTCATGTTGATGTGGTTTTGCTGGAACAAGTGGTTCAGCTGCAACTGTATGTGACTGTGACGTATGATTGACGGTTGTGCTGACCGAAGAAGATTTGTGGGTGATTGGAGTTTTGATCGTTAGTCGGTCAACGGTGGCTTCAACATCTTCAACAAAAGACTGGAGAAGGTGACTATCACGTTTCAGTCGCCGATCTTCCTCAATGGCAGCAACTTTCCAATGTTGGGACCTGCCATGTTCATCCTTTTCCAAAGAATACCTTTGGAGAACGATTTGTTCAGCCAATCGGTATCTATCACCTAATTCACTCATTTCCTGTAGTTTACCAAAGATTTTTGCTTTGTCAAGCATTGAAAATTGCGGGATTGAGCCTCATCCCTTTTTAATTTCGCTCTGACTGCCTCTTGGTCAGACTATCCATACACAGCAAACGTAGGGTGCGCATGGAACTTTCCCTTTGTCAGTGACCGTTTGCCAAAATTGGAATCAATTGAAAGAGGGTCGAACTCTCAACTGCCGTTTAATTACTTTTTCAAAGCTTTCACCCGCGCTAGTTCCTTCGCACTTCCGCCGCGGTTGGTAACAAGGGCGATTTTATCAGCCTGTGAAAGTCCATCATATTTGGCTTGCCGCTCTTCCGCTTGCTCACGTTTAAGAGCTTGTCGGGCGTCAGCCTTCCGATGTGAGTAACCTTTGTCTTTTCTGGCCATAAATAGCGTTTGAGTTATTGAACATCTTGGTTAAACGGCTTACCGGCCGCTTCAACCTTGAATTCAAGTTCAGTGTACACCACCTTTACGTCGAGTTCAGGCAGTGGAGCGATGTTACTGGCAATCTTGACGGGATTTCCCTCTTCATTTATCAAGACTACCACCTTTGGATTGGTTGGTAATGGAGTCATAATTTTGAATATTACTTGAAGATTAAAAAAAGTCAAGCCTTCTTCTTGCAACACCAAAAGAACAAACCGGCACAGATGACACAAAGAATAATCAAAGAAATGGCGGATGGTTCAGGCACGCCACCTATAATGGTAATGATTCCCACATTATTCATAATGGAAACTGATTGTGGTAAAACACTTGTGTTGTAAAAGGCAAAATAATAAGGAACATCAGGTTTAATACCACCGGGGAATGTAACAGAATTACCCGGTCCCACTGGACCACTATTGGTCAATCCAGTCATAGCATCGTAACTTGTTTGAGTAGGCAGTTCCAGATACCGAAGATACAAATCAACGAGACCTGTGCCAGTGTAATTGGTGGCGTAGAAAGTCAATGACGGTTCGATTGAAGTAGTTTCCACATATCCATAATCCCACCCCAATGGCGTAAGACTAAAAGTTTGGGAATTACAGATGGTGACAAGGGCAAAAAACCCAAGGATTGATGTTAGAATTTTTTTCATAATTTGTCAGACTTCGTTGAGTTTTTGTTCACGCACAAATTCTTGGTAAGCAGGCAACAATTCCGCTACTTCCCGAACATCGGTAACAGGGGCTTCTTCATCGGAAGTTTCCGCATCCGGGTCAAGGACAATTTCCTCATCGGTTGGTTTCATTATTATCAGTCTTCCAACGGTTTGATTTGGTCAGGGTCACAATCAAAACAATCACCGTCTTGATCTTCAATGGTGATTAGGCCACCTTCACGAAATCCTTTGATAGTTCCCTGAAACTCATGGGAAAAGATGTCATCAGGTTTTGGAGTTGCCAAAACTGAATCACCAATTTCAAATTTCTGTGAAATCATGTCGTCACATTATCATAGTTCTATAAAATGTCAAGCCCTGAAGTCGCTTGACATTTAGAAAAACTGTGGTAGATTGTTCGCGATGAATCCAGAACTGTTGGAACACGAATTGGCACAACTAAATGACAAAAGAGTTGTGGTTGTTCGACCCGGCTATGGAACGCAAAGCGATTCATGGGGTGGTTCTCTTTATGTATTGGATGGGTATCCAGTGCGGTTTCATTTTGCCGGAACAGGTATGGCAATTATGTTCAGTGTTGACGATGTTGTTAAACTCGATGAACCTACCGATGACACAAGGGAAGTCAAAAAAATCATTCGTTTGAAAGGGCCACACGATTATGCCGAAACGTATCAGGAAGCCACACATTGACCCCCACACCCAAGCCGCATCTGTGGTAGCGGCTCACAGTTATTTTGTCGTTGTTGAAATTTCCGGTAATGAAAATCCCGGCTTGCTGGTTGGAACGGAAGTGCAGAAATACAGTGACCCGGAAGCCAGACCGAGCAAGTATTGGAATGGACTATATTGGACTACCAACGTCATTTGTCCGAATGGTGAAACCCGAAAAGTTTGTTGTGATGTTTTGAAACCACGCAAAACCGATAAATATTTCAAACGTCAACAGAAAATTTTCCCCCAAGTCACCGCTTGACTTTCTTCAAAGTTTTGATACTATCCATCTCCGTTAGTTAAAACAAACAAAAACAAAACAAAAATGAAAACTCGAATATTCCTATCAATAGCACTAATCGTAACATTCATTGTCCTGAACTTTGCTTTCCACACTGCGGCGCCCGTGATTGCTGGCGACCTCTCCGTGAAGCAGTTGGACAACAGCAACGTCGCATACGCCGAATCGTCAACAGCCTCATGGTTCACCGGAACGGGAATCCCCGCCATCTTTTTGCTGGGTGCCCTTGGTTGTGTGTGGTTCAAACCTATCAAGTCCAAACTCTCAACACTTGCCGTCGTCACCTTGCTCGGTTTGGGGAGTTGCCTCAACTGTCAGGCGTATTATGACCGTCTTGACAACGACGAGTGGTACACCATCGGGGCCAACGAAACCGCTTTTCTGATTCCTTTGGTTGGTGCCAATCAGACGAGCCAAGGGCGGTTTATGAGTGAGGAATACCTTGAAAAAAATGTGGTTGCCACAAAACGAATCAAAATTCCACACGTCACCGTTCACAACGCCGGCTGGGCTAATCCTGATATGTATGTTCCGGCCGCACAGCTTATTGTGGTTGACCGAACTGCCTGTGTGAGAAGCTGGATTGCTGCTAATGACAGGGGAACTTCTACCAAGAATCAGGGATTTTATTGTGAATCATCTGATTCCATTAATATTCAACTTGGTATTATTATCAGCGCTTCCGTTACGCCCGAGCAGGGACCGAAATTCCTTTACAACTTCGGCACGAAGGAAGACAACAATGGCAACCGTGGCGACCCTCAACGTCAATATGTTTCCATTATTCAAGGCAAAAGCTTGGCTGATGTCTTGGACACGATTGTTTACGGAAAAGTCCAGCAGGTTCTTGCCCGTGAAGTCGGCGCTCGAAAACTGGAAGAGGTTATCTTCCAGAAGAAGGAAATAATGAACACGGTGGAAAAGGAAGTTCAGGAGTTTTTCATGGCTCGTGGATTAACCGTGGACTATGTTGGATTGGCCGACGCTCTCAACTATGACCCGGCAATTCAGAAGGCAATCAACGACAAGTTTATTGCTGAAAAGATTGCACAAGCCCAAGCGCCTTTACAGTCCATGATGGAAATCAGGCAGACTTATGCTAACATCGCCTTGAAGGAGCAAACTGCTGCCGCCCTTGGTAAATGGGATGGAAAGCTTCCGTCAAGTTTCGTGGTTCTGCCTGACGGTATGCTGAACCAACTTCTTCCGCAGGTGACAAAACCGGCGACAACGGCAAACGCCGTAACCAAGTAAAACAAACAACGGATTCAGAGCTGGCAGGCTTGACCGTCTGCCAGCTTTTTTGTTTTCAACGCTTGACATTTTCTAAAAGTTTTGTATATTTATGACCCTATGAACAACATGGCCTTGGAACGAGCCCAGAAGTGGTTTGGAGAACTGGAAATCCGAACCGAAGCTCAAGCAAACCGCTTGCTGGTCAACCGCGACGACATTGACAACCTTTTCGGTGTTGGTGTCATCTATGATACTGTCTTGGCTGAACTCAAAAACGGTCTTGGCTATACTCGCTATTGTTGGGCTGGCAAAGACCGTGAATGGCTGTTTCTTGAAACAATTTAACCAATGAATGACGCAATCATACAGGAAATCAAACAGAGAGCAAGACTCTTTGCTGACGACAATTTGATCAATCCTGACCAAAGGGATTATTTGATGATTGAAAATGCCATGCTAGTTGGTGCCACTATTGCCATGAGTATTTCACTTGATGACGAAGTGGATGCAACGGCTCGTGCTCGTGGTAATGACCCACTCCGACAACTCTTTGAGGAACAACCAATCGGTGCTCGCGGCGGAATGATTCGAAGTGGGCAATGCCCACCGTAGGGCGGGTAGTACCCCCAGCGGAAAATACTTTGGGACCCCCCGCGCATAATTTCCCGCTACCCCTCACTCCAAAGTTGGCGCGGTAAAGGCTTGACAAATGTAAAACATTTGATAAATTGGCAACATGAGAAAGAAATTATTTCTTAGGTATTTTCTTTTCGTTGAGGATAAAATTCCTTACAACTCCGATATAGTTGCTACATCTTCTTACTTGAAAGGAGATATGTTGGATGCTATTAAGGATTTCAGTACTCTTATCAATGATTGGATGGAAACGCATCCTCAAGGAAAAGTGGATTTCGTATGGCTTTGATGAATTTCATCCGAAACTGGCTGAATTGTCATATTTCAGCCCTGAACTGCGCATTAAACGGTCACGTTGACGTTAAAGTTATCGAAGAGTATGAACGTATCACCCGCGCAAAAAATTACAGAGGGGACTGTCTGGAAAATTTGGAACAAACCACCCCATATAATGAAATTTCTGTAAAGGGTAAGATAAAATGCAGGACATGTGGGCAGGTGTTCATCGGTATCGTTAAAGTCAACGAAACCCAATGGACGCCATAGCGCACACTTTTTGACGCATACTGCACTTTAACATTCTTTCACCGCATTGTCAAGCGTGCTTCTTTAACGATAAAGGTATTATCGCAGGCTCCGGTCCCCTACTCACGGCGCCTTACTCAGGTCGGCCTTTTTGGCTTTCGGTGTCGCCACCATCCTGTCCCTTACTGTCTGAAAACAGTTTATCATTGTTTTAAGAATTGTCAAGCGTCACAACAGCGCTTGACAGATGGAATTTTTCCTATAAATTACCATCACAATATGAATATTAAGTTACTACCTTCATTTTGGGAAGTGTTGACGGGAGTTATCTGTCTTGACCGTGACGGTTGGAACGGTGCAGAAGATTGGGCAACACCGATTACATTTGATGAATTTTACGACAAATCCTGTGCGTCAACCGTTGACAATCTAATGGAGAAAGACAAGATGCGCATCATAGCACGCTTCAATATTGTGTCCTATGTGTGACGCTTGACATTTCTTAAAACAATTGTATTATGTCATCACAATATGACAAACACAATTGAACTTGACAAAAACTTCTTCTTCGGTGGTAACGCGGTTTTCACCGTTGAATCTGACGTGACTGGCGCACATCGGACTTACAAAATCCGCAAGACGAAACCCAGTCCTCGCTTTCCAAAACCTGCTTGTATGGTGTTTCTGCTGGTCGGCGCCAATAATGAAACCGATTATGAATATATCGGAATGGTTGACGAAAACACGGGATTCTTTCGGTTGACCGGCAAGAGCAAGCGGAATGAAAATTCTCCCGATGTTGTTATCTTCAAGTGGGTTATGCAGGGAGTTTTTAACGGTATGGTGCTCCGTGGTGGTAAAATTCACCATGAAGGAAAATGTGGTTGCTGTGGCCGCACTCTGACGGTGCCGGAGTCAATCAAAAGGGGAATTGGTCCCGAATGTTGGAGCCGCATTTGTGGAGCGTAGGGCTTGACAATTCTAAAAACAAATATAAACTGACAACAATATGACAAAGACATACAATCACGAAAATGTAACTTACGGAGCGGCTGGTCGCCGCTGGAAATTTGAAACTCCCGGTTACTCCTACAGCACGCCTCTCATGCCCGGCGGCCGTGAAACCGCGCACAAGGTTGCCCGTATCATCGCAGGCGCCGCAAAACGGTTGGGCACAAACATTTGCAACGGTCTTGACGGTCTTGCCAAGGCCAATATGCACACGGTCTTTCATAACGCGGCCAAGGCACAGTCACGGCTGGTTGAACATTGATTTAACATCGGGCTGTTCGGCGGGCGCTGCACCGCATCCCGGAAAGGATTGAAAACTATAAGCGAACAGCCCGAAGTTTTAACGCTTGACTTTCACAATTCTTTTGATAAATTACAGTCATGTTAAACACAAGCGTTGAATTTTCGGTGGACCGGGAGTTTATTGAAGCGGCTGATAGATTGGTGCAGGGAAAACCACACGGCTACGCAATCAATCCGGGACCCGTGGAAACAAAAACCCCAATCTTCGGTATCTTTACCGATAAAGTTTGCGAAAATTGTCTATTTGTCTTGGCTCGGTGGATGGATGGAACAGGAATTTTTCTCCGTTATCCAAAACATCTCGTAAGAGTGGCTACCGCTTGACAATTCAGCTAGTTTTGATAAACTGTCGGTATGATTATGACAATATTACTTGCCGAAGCGGCCACAACTTGGCCTGACGTTGCCATGTATGCTCTCATAGTGTTGATGATGGTTTGCTTTTTTACTGGCAAATGGCCGTGGCAACGGGGTGAGTGAGGCTTGACAATCTCAAAAGGAATGATAAACTTTTTGTGTGAGGCGAACCAAGCCGGAAGGCAGTTCCGCGACCCGTAATTCCTTTATCGTTAAACATCAGCGCTTGACATTTCTTAAAACAAGTGTAAACTGTTTCTACAAATGAATTTGAAGCCAACGATTAAATTCCGGGTTGAATGGAAAGAAAAAGGAAAATCAGGTTGGTGGCACTCACGGTCTGACAGTGACCGTATCAAATCTTTAGATGGAGCTATACGTCTTTCCCGAGCATACAAAAATGGTGAAAAACCCACGGTAAGAACAGATAAAACACGAATTGTTCAAATAACCGTAACCAAAAAAATCATTACAAGGTTTTCAAAACGATAGGCTTGACAATTCTAAAAACAAGTATAAACTGTTTTCGTTGGTTGAAACAAACATAAACAAAACATACACAATATGGACCAAAAAATCATAGCTGAAATCACCAAAGCGGTGACAAAGATTAAAGGTTGCCAGTTCGCTTCGCTGACGTATCTTTCCAAGACAGCCGGCGAATTGGCCCGATATACCGCAAACTTCGGCTTCTCTTATCATCAAATCGTCGAGAAGTCAATCACCGAGCTGGAAATCCTCGTTCGCGAAAATGAAAACGTCTGGGACGCAACGTGGAAGCTCGCAGCCGCAGAATTGATGGCGTCTTTCAAAGAAACGATTGCCGCCCACGCCCGCGGTGAACAAAACGCGGCCTACACAAAAAAGGGCCAATACATTCCGCTCGGCGGTGGTGCGAACCTGAACGTCGCCGACAATTCGATTCAACTTTTCGGATTGGTTTTGACCAAAAAAGTCATTGTCGAGGGTGTTTACCCGAAAGTCAATTCGGCTCCGAAAACCATCGCGAAAAACAAGATTCGCAAGCTGTTGCCTGTGGGTAACTTCCGCGAGTTCGCAATCGACCTGTCACAGGTTGAGCAGATGAAGATTAACGGGAACGTGATTGAAATCCCCGACAAAGTTTCGGTGTAAGTCAGTCATATTGTGGGGCTTGGGCGGGCTGAAAAGCCCGCTCAATCCTTGCGTTCATCAAATTTTAACGTTAAAGGAATCAACGCAGGCTCCGGTCCCCTACTCTCCGGCATCTTTCAGCCACATCGTTCCTTACTATGAGAAAAGGATAACATAACTTTAAGATTTGTCAAGCGTCGTGGTCACGCTTGACAAACTCAAATAATCATATAAACTGTTATCACAATATGAAACTACTTTACAATCCATTCTACAATTCGGTTAAACATCCGAAATACACCCGCGAACAGCTTCGCAACGTGGCCCGAGTTTTGGGTATTCCCCGTGGCCGGAACACCAAGGATACCATTGATAATCTCAAAGCCGCAGGTGTCATTATATGAATATCCGACAAGCTGCTGAATTTCTGACCGGGCTTGGATTTACCATGAATCCAATGGGAGCCGATTGCCCAACGTGGGGCCGCAAGCCGGCCGAAGTCTTTGCCACTCCACATCACATTCTTTCTACCCCGTTTCGGGACGTGTTCATCGGTAAGGTTAGAAGTGGCTGGTATGTCACTTCCAACATCAAGTTCAAGGCTCGTCGCAAACGTGCTCGCCTGTATAACACTTTTGACCATCACATGGCAAACATTTTCGGTAGTGGTGACACGCTTTTGAAGGCCATGATAAATTTTGAAACCAATTTCAAACTGCAGATGGCCTTGGCCAACATGAAGGCTTGACAATTCTAAAACCTTTGATAAATTACCATCAATGAAAATCAAAATCTACTTTGAACGGTCAACCAACATGGTTCGCATCCATTGGTGCTTTCGGGCAAAGGCTTGACAAAACAAATCATTTCGGTAAACTCACAATATGAAAATTAACGTCACTCTCACGAAGCAGGAATTGCTCGAAATTCTCACTTCCCATTTTGGTCACACGGTCGAGGATGCTAATATCATCGTCGAGCCGACAATCGCACAAATCATCCGCAACGCGGTGACGCAGTTGGACTACAAAATCAGCCAGAAGATTGCTGCCATCAAGGCTCTTCGCCAGTTGGCCGTGGACAACAAGTGGGTGGATGTCACCATCGGTCTTGGTGACGCGAAGTGGGCCATTGAAAACTTCAACGCATTCATTGATTTTGTCGAGAAAAATCATCGGTTGCCCAAGCCCGGATATTCCGAGGGGCTCAAGTGACATGAACCCGTTTCTGATATTCGCCTTTGCTGGTGATTGGTTACTGTTCATGCTCTTTCTTTTCTTTGGTTACTTGGACACACGAACAGGGCCAGATAGCAGCAATTACAACCTTGGAGCGTTTGTTTTCTTTATCCTTGGAATCTTTTTGACCATCGCATGTGGCGCTAGTTGGCACCAACTTCATCCGTGACGCTTGACAGTCGGTTGTGGTGGTGTATCATATTGAGACAATATGAACGAATACACCGCAGCCATCGGGGAAGTTGACCAATTTCTAAATACCAATCCAACACTTGCCCACCAACGGCGTGCGTTGGGAACAAATGGGCGCCTCGCTGACGAGGAAACCGTGGAAACGTGGCTGGGTGAAAAACTTTTCAATGCTGGGTATAAGTTTCTTGAACGCATCCACCAAGACATTTTTCTTGCTCTGCCACAACATGAACGAAATACCATCGCGGAGGAACTTGATAACCTTGCCAGTGGCGACAAGGAACAACTGTTGACTGCGGTAAAGGTGGACGAAACAGGCAAGCCTGAATTGACCAAGGAATATCTGATTGCCATTGGTCGTCCAGACATGATTGAATGGGGAACTGACAGACAGTGACGCTTGACATTTCTTAAATCTTTGGTAGATTGTCACCAATGAACGAGCAACGAAAGACAATGGTTCAAAAGTTGATTGACTTGGCTCAGCAGGTCAACTCTCTGAAAGACCAGTTGGATGGTCACGTCAAGCAGATTGCTCACGAATACATTGAAGCCCAAAAACTGACGGTGGAACATGCTGGCTACGGTTGGCCAAGCAATGTGCTGAAAAACTTGGATGGCTTTTCTTGGGATATTGACACTTGCGGTAACGTCTGCTGCACGTGGTCGGAATCGTGGAACTATGGTGGACATGACCAAGGTAGTTTTGAGTTTTCTTCGGAATTTCTTCACAATCCCGAAGCCCTTGAAAACTACAAGAAAATCTGTCAACAAGAACACGAACGGTTGGTTGAAAAAAAGAAAGAAGATGAAAGGCAACGTGACCAACGGGAACTTCAACGGTTACAACAAAAATTAGGCGCTTGACTTTCTATAAACTTTTGGTATCTTACAGTCATGGCAAAACTCAAATATAACGGATACACGGATGAACAGCTTCATGCTGCTTTCGAGACGGTTCAAGCCAAAACCCATTGGAAAGATCCAATCCGTTCCAAGTGCAAGGTTGAAGACATCAATCTTATCACCAACGCTATAATCTACTTCACCGGCACAGTTCCAACCTTCGGTCAACCCGACAAGAATGGAATGGTCAAGGTTCGGGCGGATGGTTACAGAATGGGCCCGTGTGGCGACCATTGACCCAGCCCACGCGGGTAGGGCTTATTAGGTCATCTTAACCCACCCCATACCCCACTCCAGCAAGGGTGGGGTGCCCTTCTGATCATGGGGATCGAAAGGGGGCTGATACCCCGCGCATGTATGCGATCGACGGGACCACCATTTTTTCTTGGAAATAAGAATACGTATCTATATGTAATAATAATCTTTCAACATCGGGCTCTTGCATAATGTGCGATGCGCAATGTGCGATTTTGTATAATAACTCTTAAAAATGCTTTCCAACCCTTATTTTGTCACAAACTCTGCAAAGGGTTGACACTCTTTTGTCTTTCTCGATATAATACAGTTTGTATGTCAGGCAGTGTGGACAGATTCTATTGAAAATAGCCTTGATTTGTTTTGGGTTGTATCTGTTCTCAATACAGTCTTTACAGAGAAGGGATTTTACCTTGTTTGAATATTGATATGCGTCATTTTCATCATGAATGCATTTACCACGAGCTATGTGGTCTTTTCTGATTCGAGCGAATTCTATTCTGCTTCTTATTCGGGATTTCATCGCTACTTGGACTTGGGATAGTTGGCGAAGTTTGTCAAGATGTTTTGCAAAATCCTCCTTGGATATTTCGTCCAACATTTCCATGAGCAATTTTTTCAGGCTGATTATATTCATGTGCGCTTATGATATAAATAGTTGTATTTTGTCGGTAATTGACTTCTATTTATTTGGTATATGAAAAAGCATCAACTCAGCAAACATCAATTAAAAAAGCTCATCAGAGAAGTCATTCGTGAAGCGGATGAAATATCAGCGGAACCGGATGAAAAGGAACCATCAACAAAACCCGGCGAGCCGTTGAAGCATTCAGCCGAATTTGAAAAGCATCAGGAGGAAAATGTAATCAAGCTTACCCTGCGGGGATTGAAGCCGGGAAAAGCCTACAAGGAAATGATGGCTGCAATGGCTTGGGAGGCAAAGAAGAAGGATTTGGAGGTCATTCATGCGGAGATTGACAAGGCGGGAAAACCTGTTGTGACAATGGACTCGGGTGAACTGCAATCGAAGGCAAAGGAGGAACCGGAGGAAGAGGAACCGGGAGCAGAATCTCCGGAAGACAGGTTGGCAAGGATAAGACAGGGCGAACGGGAACCGGAATGGAAAGCAGCAACCCAAAAGGATTTGGAAGATGCTAGAAAAAAGGAAAAACTCAAAGCAGCAAAAATTGCTGCGGGAACTTATGACCCGAACGACACAAGTTTGTGGACAGACAAGGATTGGGATGCTTGGGACAAGGCCAATCCACCAAGCAAGAGCAAGGCAAGGGTGAATGTTGGAACATTGAAGCATCAATAATAAACAACTTCATATTTTTATACTGGGTTATTATGAAGAAAGTTATTAATACCACAAATATACGGTGCAATCATGTTGGAAACAACCATAACAAAAACAGAACTTAAAGCACTGATACATGAAGTTGTGAGGGAAGTGAATGAACCCGAATATTTTACCAATGCTCAAAAAGCTGAAGAAATCATAAAATCCTTGATTGCACGAGGTGCAAAAAACAACAGAAGGTTCAGGGAATATATTTCAGATTTGCGATACCAAGCAAAGTTGGCTGATGCTGCGGTTATTCGTGGTGAAGTTGAAAAGGTTCTGGCAGACAGGAAGAAAAAAACAAAATGGATGGACAGGCACGATGAACCGGAATTTTATGCAGGTCCACCGCCTGAGTACCCACCAATACCATATACTCAGGAAGATTGGAAACAATGGACACGGTCGGGTAAAGCTGCGGAAACAGCCAAATACAAGGAACCTGTTGGCAAAATGAGCCCGGAACTTAGGGCAAAATTCTCAGCCATTATGAAAGCACGCCTTGCCAAGAAAAAAGCGGAAGAGCCACCAAATTAAGATATAGCCCAGCTTGCCTTCGTGGATGAAGTTACGTTATAGGAACTTTCTGTCACCTGTAATGAAGCCGTGTACGATCCAGCAGCAGTGTACATTTGGACTGCTGGATTGAATAATGTGGATGTTATGCTACCTGAACCCAAATTCCAAAAGTATGTCAATGTTCCACTACCGTTGTAAGTTGTAGTATTTACAAATGATGCACTTGATGGATGTGATGTTGATGAAGTGGAAAACGTAAATGATGCTATGAGCGATGGAACGGAAACACTGATGTAATTGGAGGCTGATACTGCAATTGAAAGGGTGGAATTGTATTGGCTTGAGCCCGTCAATGTCACACTGTAACTTCCTGTAGCATATGTATGGGAAGGACTCACACTTGTATTTGTTCCACCATCACCAAACACCCATACGAAATTACCAAAATTTATCAGGTCTTGACTGCTTAAATTATTAAATTGAACCGTGAGAGGTCCTGCACCTGTAACAGGCACCGCTGAAAAAGTGACGGACATACTTGGATGAAAGAACGGCAATGGTGGTGAACCTCCAGCGCCAGCATTGGGCGCAGTTGCGACAGCATTTTGAACTTGTTGTGAGGAATTTTGGTCAATCTGCGACTTTAATGCTGTGTTTTGACTGTGGCGAAGAGCCTGTTCTTCTGCTATAATTCTATTAATCAATGCTTCCTCTTCAACAATTTCCATCCAATGTTTTTTTCTTGGTGGTTTTTGGTATGCGTTATATGGTTCAAATATGTAGGGCATATGTTTATAAATACTTTTTATTCGGTTCAATCATCAGACAATATTGATAGTTGGAGAAAATCATTTTACGTTGAAGAACTTATGTAATTAAACATTGCAAGATAACTTGCTATGGAAGGATTGCTTAAAGCTGAACCTGTTAAAGCAACGGTAAAGCTACCAGTTTTGGTATATTTGTGAGACGGATTGGTGTCAGTGGAACCAGACCCGTCACCAAAAGTCCAATTATAATTTATATACTTTATGTCACCTGTGGTTAGATTTGTAAAGAGGACAGTGAAAGGAATATGACCCGATTGAACGCTACTTGTAAAATTCGGTGTAATATTTGGATTAAAGTAAGCATATTCAGGACTTCCTCCTGCACCTGCTGCACCCGATGCTCCATGTCCTATTATTGTTTGTGGTGAGTCTCCTGTATCTTTCATCAAGTGCCATGTTCCACTGTCTTTTGCATTTTCCTTTTCTTGTATCATTCTGTGAAGTAAATTTTCTTCTTCCACGATTTCCATCCAGTGTTTCTTTCGGGGTGGCTTTTGATACGCATTATATGGTTCTATTAGATACATCTTGTCTAATAAATATTTTTCATTAATTGAAACCGCTTGCCATTTTTGATTATTGTGATATATTTATTCTTATAATGTGGGCGTGTAATGGTATCGATCCGATGTTATGGGCACGCAGAGCATGTAGAGGAATGATTTTTCTTGGCCTCTTAAAAAACGAAGAATCGAAATTAAATGCTAACTCTCTAAACAGATTGGCAAATACTCTCTTCTCATTTGAGGTTAATCCTCAGGTGGATGTTGAGTTCGCAGTGGCCTAAAATTCCACTCCGTCATGTCGGGTGATTCTCACTAATCCGATGATGGCGTAAAATAGTGAGAAAACTGCTTGTGGTTGAAATTATACAAGACTGATTCGAAAGGCCAGTATGCTAATCTATGCCTAATAGGTTGTTCATTTCCGATAGAGGCGAATACCAAAATGAAATAAACATGTAGTTTGCTGTTTGTAGATAACGCTGGACACCGGGGTTCAATTCCCCGCACGTCCACCATTTTTTGCGTGTCTTCCATAATTTCTTTCCCTATTTATAATACACATGGAAGATTATCTTACATTATTGAGGGAAGCACTGGACTTACTGATAAATATACACAAAAGTTGCGACCCAAGCGTTGCAGATTATGTGTTACAAATAGAAGTAGCGGTTCGGTTTATCCATAAAGCATTGATGACGGAGGATAGGTTGGATATTTTCAAAGCTTTACAAAAAGCTTATGATGTATTGGAAAAAGAAAACTATGACGACCAACCGGAAAATGAGGATTATAATGATTTGGTCGAAAGGATTGAAAAGGCTCTGGAAGGATTACAGCAGCAGCAACAGGAAGGAATAATACTTAATAAATCCACATTGAAAGCTTTAACCAAGATGGTTTTGGATGAAATATTTCTTCCCCCGAGCAAAGCAGAATTGGAGAAACAAGCATCCCTTCAAGTATTTCATCAATCCATAGAAAGAAACAAACCTGCGTATCTTAAAACAACAAAGGAGGGTCATAAACAAGCATACAGGGTATTGGGGAATATGGTGAAGAATATGAAAGAAATGGTGGCAGTTTCTTTGAAAAAAGATGAAAAAAAATTTGATAAGCTTAAAAAACAGTTAGGTTATAACAGTGAATGGTTGATATCATTTATGGTACAATGGTCCAATCAAATTCACGATAAAGATATGAGCAAATTTAATGCAGTGGACAAAATAATGAATGAGTTTCGTGAACATTTTAATACTATGTCCGTAGTTGGAAATAACATGTTTGACAGTATCAGAACGTATCAAAATTATATTAATGCTTCAAAAGAATCAGAACGGGTAAATGAAAATTTTGCTGGAATGAAAAAAACAATAGATGATTTGTTTCAGATAGGTCTTGACATAGGATTTGGCAAAGAACAGATGGTTGGTGGTGAGAAACAAAAAATTGTTCGTAAAAAAGGAGAAATAGTTTGGCCTGATACACCGTTTACTATGGATACATTAGTTGCTCAAAATCCACATATAAGAAAGGATATTCTTCGTAAAAAACTTACAATAGCTCTCAAAACCAAGGTTATTTTTATTAAAGGAATGATGATGTCCGTGGGTGGTCAAGCTAAACCCATTTTAATTTTTATGAAGAGACAACAATAATATGAAAAAAGATGAAATAAAAAAAATAGTAACCGAATCTGTAATAAGAT
>Ga0326728_10004462_pt1 | contig 41367 bp, 35 predicted proteins | sample MB3enrmetagenome_FD_207602 | JGI IMG/M metagenome (GOLD analysis project Ga0326728, IMG submission 207602) | Lab enriched peat soil microbial communities from McLean, Ithaca, NY, United States - MB31MN | ecosystem: Environmental > Terrestrial > Soil > Wetlands > Peat | place: USA: New York... | reverse complement strand
CCAAACCGATGTCCCTGCCCTCTCGGGTTTGGATCAACAAGCCGGTGCTGTCCGGCGAAAAGACAGAGAAAGGTAGTCAGTAAACTCCCATGCTGGGTGTCTCAAAGTGCTTGACACGCGCCGGGCGAAGCGACGAAGAACGCTCGAGGCATATCAGCCCCCCTGTAGCAATACTCACCCGGCACCAATACGCCGGTGCACAGAAGATCCGCCCCAGGGTTGGACTTGACGTCAGCTAGCGGTCAGCCTTACGGATCGGCGTGATTAGAAACCATGGCTGTAGCCTATTATAACGAATAGGCAATCAGGCCACAATCGGTGGTGTTGTGGAAATCTTTTAGCGCGACAGATTGACAGGGTGGCGACAAATCCGCGGTCGGGCGGATAGGAATAGAAGAAGAGACGACGTTAAGCGGCTCATCGCGGGGCGACTCCACACCATCGGGTACCGCGCTCCGATACGATGGTATGTTCGAAAACATTCTGGCCTCCGTGGTGGCTGCACGCGGGCCGAAACGATTAGCCCAAATGGACCAAGCTACACACAGCAAGATCGTATCCTTCATCTGGGGCATTGCAGACGACGTCCTCCGCGACCTGTTCAAGCGCGGCAAGTACCCCGACGTCATCCTTCCCATGTGCGTCCTGCGCCGTTTGGACGCCGTGCTGGAACCTACGAAGAGCGCTGTCCTCGATATGAAGAAGGTGTTGGATAGCGCCGGAATCACGGAGCAAAGGGCTGCACTCTGTGAGGCGGCAGGACAGGCGTTCTACAATACCTCCAAATTCACGCTGCGCGACCTGAAAGCCCGCGCCAGCCAGCAGCAACTCCGCCAGGATTTCGAGGCTTACCTCGACGGCTTCTCGCCGAACGTGCAGGACATCCTCGACAACTTCAAGTTCCGGAATCAGATCACCACTCTCTCGAAGGCGGACGCCATCGGCGGCCTGATTGAGAAGTTCCTCGATCCGGAGATCAACCTCAGCCCCGATCCCGTACTCAACGGCGATGGCTCCGTGAAACACCCCGCGATGGATAACCACGCCATGGGCACGGTGTTCGAGGAGTTGGTGCGGAAGTTCAATGAAGAGAACAACGAGGAGGCCGGCGAGCACTGGACCCCGCGTGACGCGGTCAGGCTCATGGCCAACCTCGTGTTCCTTCCCGTGGCCGATGCCATTCAGTCTGGCACGTATCGGCTCTACGACGGCGCGTGCGGTACCGGCGGCATGTTGACCGTGGCGGAAGAGACGCTGCGCGGCCTCGCAAGGGAGCGGGACAAGCAGGCATCGACCCTGCTATTCGGCCAGGAGATCAACCCCGAAACCTACGCCATCTGCAAGGCCGATATGCTGCTGAAAGGCGAGGGCGACCACGCCGAGAATATTATCGGCGGCGCAGAACACTCCACGCTTTCGCACGACGCGTTTCCCGCCGGAGAGTTTGAGTTCATGCTCTCCAATCCACCCTACGGCAAGAGCTGGAAAAAAGACCTCGAAGCGATGGGCGGAAAAGATGGAATGCGGGACCCGCGCTTCAAGATCACCCACGGCGACGACAGCGAGTATTCCCTCATCACGCGATCCAGTGACGGCCAGATGCTCTTCCTGGCGAACATGGCCAGCAAGATGTGCCACGACACTCCAGCAGGCAGCCGCATCGCGGAGGTCCACAACGGCTCCTCGCTATTCACCGGCGACGCCGGCCAAGGCGAAAGCAATATCCGCCGCTGGCTCATCGAAAACGACTGGCTGGAGGCCATCGTTGCGCTGCCGCTAAACATGTTCTACAACACCGGCATCGCAACCTATATATGGGTGCTCACCAATCGCAAACCGGAACGCCGCCGCGGCCATGTACAACTGATCGATGCCACACGGTGGTTCAAACTTCTGCGCAAGAATCTGGGAAAGAAGAACTGCGAATTCTCGGAAAGTGATGTTCAACTGATCTGCGATACCTTTCTGCAATTCGCGGAGACGCCCCAGTCGAAGATCTTCCCGAACCAGGCCTTCGGCTACTGGAAGATCGTGGTGGAGCGTCCGCTCCGCCTGCACAGCCAGATCACGCGCAAGGCCATCGAATCGCTGCGCTTCGCCTCCGGTGACGAGGCCATTCGTAGCGAGATTCACGACCAGTTTGGCGACGCGCTATTCGACGATTTCGGCTCGGTGCGGGATAAGCTCGAAAAGTGGCTCTTGGAGTGGGGCAAGCCGGATGAGAACGGCGGCGACGAGGAAGTGGAGGCTGGCGCCGCTAAGCCCGCCGTCCCCGAGAAAAAGAAGAAGAAGCTCCTGGACGCATCCACCTGGGACCGGGACGGCCGCCTCGTGGAGACAGCCACCAAACTGCAGGGCGAAATAGGCGACGGCTTGTTCGAGGATCACAACGTCTTCCGGGAACGGGTGACCGAAGCTGTCGAACGCCTCGGTCTGAGGCTCAGCGCGACCGAGACGAAGCTCCTGCTCCGAGCCGTGAGTTGGCGCGTTGAAACCGCCGTGCCCGTCCTCGCCAAGGTTCACAAGCATGGGAAAGTCGCGCCCGATCCGATCCACGGCCGATACGAACAGATGGTGCGCGCAAAGTGTTGTGTCGTGGAGTTCGAGCCGGATTCCGACCTGCGCGACACCGAACAAGTGCCGCTTCTCGAACCGGGTGGTATCGAAGCCTTTTTCCGGCGCGAAGTGCTGCCCCACGTTCCCGATGCCTGGATTGATGCTGACACAACGAAGATCGGATACGAGATATCCTTCACCCGCTATTTCTACCAGCCGAAACCGCTGCGCACACTCGAAGAAATCCGCGCCGACATTCTAGCAGTGCAGAAGGAGGCCGAGGGGCTGCTGGATGAAATCCTCGAAGGAGCTGCAAAGTGAGCGCGGAATCGAACGATAGCAGTCCTCCCCCTTCTCCGGCCTCCCCAGAAGGGACCGGCCAAGTTGTGCTCTACCGGACCGAAGACGGGCAGACTCGTGTTCAGGTCAGGCTGGTCCGCGATTCGGCCTGGCTGAACTTGAATCAGATCGCAGACCTGTTTCAGCGCGACAAATCGGTCATCTCCAAGCACATCAAGAACATCTTCGACGAAGGCGAGATCGATCCGGCTGGAACTGTTGCAAAATTTGCAACGGTTCAAACCGAGGGTGCGCGCTCCGTCACCAGGGAAATCGAGTTCTACCGTTTGGAAGTGATTCTGGCTGTCGGCTACCGTGTCCACTCGCGGCGCGGCACCCAGTTCCGCCAATGGGCTACGGCCCAACTGCGCGAGTACCTGGTAAAAGGCTTCGCCATGGACGACGAGCGGCTGAAGCAGGCCGGCGGCGGCGATTACTTTGACGAACTGCTCGCCCGGATTCGCGATATCCGCTCCTCGGAACGCATCTTCTGGCGCAAGGTCATGGATATCTATTCCACCAGCGTCGACTACGATCCCAGCGCGGAGTCCTCCCAGAAGTTCTTCGCCGTCGTTCAGAACAAAATGCACTGGGCCGCGCATGGCCACACTGCCGCCGAAATTATCGCGCGGCGCGCCGACGCGACGAAGCCCCACATGGGGATGACAACTTGGACCGGCAGTCGGCCGCGCCGAACCGATGCCAGCGTGGCGAAGAATTATCTGACTGCAGAAGAGATCGAGACTCTTAATCTGATCGTCTCCGCTTACCTCGACTTCGCGGAACTCCAGGCGCGCAACCGTAAGCCCATGGCCATGCGGGACTGGATCGCCAAGCTGGACGACTTCCTCAAGTTGAGCGAGCGTGAACTGTTGGCCCACGCCGGTACCGTTTCCCGCGACGCCGCGCTGGCCAAGGCAGAAGCCGAATACGACAAGTTCCGGAAGATTCAGGATTCGAAGCCGCAACCGGTGGATGTGCACCTCGAAGAGGCCATCGAGCAGACGAAGCGGCTTTCCGCCGCCAAAGGTAAGCAGAAGCCCAAGCGCGATAAGAGAAAGGGGCCGGAATGACTGGCGGCCTCCAGCCGTATCCTGAGTACCGGGAGTCGGGCCTGCCCTGGCTGGGGCGAATCCCTGCGCATTGGGAGGTTCGACGCAATGGCCGATTGTTCTCTCAGCGGAACGAGACGGGATTCGCAGATCTGCCCATCTTGGAGGTCTCCCTGAAGACTGGCGTGAGGGTCCGCAACTTCGGCGAGGGGAAGCGGAAACAGATCATGGCCGATCACGCCAAGTACAAACGGGCAGTTCGTGCTGACATCGCATACAACATGATGCGACTCTGGCAAGGTGCAGTCGGCGTGGCTCCGGTTGATGGCCTTGTTAGTCCGGCGTACGTCGTTGCGAATCCGCATCCGGGAGTGGACAGCCGCTACTACACCTACCTCTTCCGAATTGGAGCGTATATGGAAGAGGTCAACAAATACTCCCATGGGATCGTTACGGACCGTAACCGCCTCTACTGGGATGAGTTCAAGCAAATGCCCTCCGTCTTCCCGCCCCCAGAGGAGCAGAGGGCGATCACACGATACCTGGACCGCCAAAACCTGGTCATCAGTCGCCTGATCCAAGCCAAGCGAACCCTGATCTCAGTTCTGAATGAACAGAAGCAGGCCATCATTCACCGGGCCGTAACCTGTGGCCTCGATCCCAAAGTACGGCTCAAGCCCTCCGGCATCCTCTGGCTCGGAGACGTTCCGGAGGATTGGGGCATCAAGCGTCTGAAATGGGTCGTGCGTTTGCAGCGGGGCTATGATCTCCCATCTGAAAAGCGCGAGCCCGGAACTGTTCCAGTGGTCTCATCTGGTGGCGTCATCGACACGCATTCCAAAAGTCGCGCGAAAGGGCCTGGTGTCGCGATGGGTCGCTACGGGTCTACAGATTCGGTGTTCTACATTGAGCAAGATTTCTGGCCACACAACACAGCGCTATTTGTGACGGATTTCCAGGGCAATGTCGAGCGGTGGTGCTATTACATGCTCCGCACCATCTCTAAAGGTGATTACGCAGGCAAATCAGCGGTTCCGGGGGTGGACCGGAAAGACCTGTATGAAATAGTCGTTCCCGTTCCACCTCGGAACGAGCAGATGACGGTTGCTGAATCCTTGGATTCGCGGCTTGCGGAACTTAATCGAGCCACCGAAACGATCTACCACGAAATTGATCTCACCCGCGAATACCGAGCACGTCTGATCGCTGACGTGGTCACCGGCCGAATTGACATTCGTGAGGCCGCTTGCAGCCTTCCAGCGGAAACCGAGGAGCCGGAAGTGATTAGTGAGGCCGAAACGGAAGAGGATGCTGAATTAATCCCGGAGGAAAGCGATGAGTAACCGGGCTACTATCCCCAGACACATTCAGCGCGAGGTCCTTTTCGAGGCGCGCCATCACTGCGCCGTCTGCTGCTTCCCCACGGCGTTGGAGCGGGCTCACATTGTCCCTTGGCGCGACACGCAAGACAATAGCGCGGCAAATCTCATCGCACTCTGTGCCAATTGCCACACCCGTTTCGACAAAGAGAAGTGGCCGGAGTCGGATATGCGGCGCTACAAGCAGCAGCCCTGCATCGTTGAACGCGACCGTCTGCCCCCGATGGCTCCGGATAAGAAGGCGATGGTGGACATCATCTTGAACATGGACCCGGAGTCGATGACGGAGAGACAGAGACTCTTCTTCGCGTCGAGCGTGGCCGCATACGCCGGTGTTCTGTATTCAGATGTTCGCGTCGTTTCCATCACCTCTGCTAACAGCTCCCGCGTCCGCTTGGAACTGTCTCGCGACGGCGCTGAAGCCCTGATCGCAGGTTTTCAGTCTGATGATCCGCGGCTGTCCGCGTTCCTTGATGAGGGAAGCGGAGCTATCAGTGTGCTGCGAATTGAAGCTGCAGGCACCGAAACGCCGACGGCGAGGACTGACACCAGCGAGAAGGGGTTGGAGACGCTGATCTTCTCGGGCATGACCAGTTTCGGCTGGATTGCGGGCGATCCAAAGGACTACGACCGCGACTACGCCGTGGATCTGCTCCAACTCAACGCGTTTCTTGAGGCCACACAAGAAACCGTCGCCCCGCAGTTAGAACTTGGACGCGATACGCCCGAGCGCCGTAAGTTTCTCGTCCGCCTCCAGGCAGAGATCACCTCGCGCGGCGTCATCGACGTGCTGCGCCATGGCGTCAAGCACGGCAAGCACGAGCTGATTCTCTTCTACGGGACACCGTCTCCCGGCAATGAGAAGGCGGCCACTCTGTTTGCCGCCAATCGCTTCAGCATTACCCGCCAGCTCCGGTACAGCCGCGACGAGACGATGCGGGCACTGGACCTGTGCCTATTCATCAACGGCCTGCCGGTGGCAACGTTCGAGCTCAAGAACAGCCTGACGAAGCAGACTGTGGAGGACGCCGAAGAGCAATACAAGCGGGACCGCGATCCGCGCGAGCTGCTGTTCCGGTTCGGCCGGTGCATGGTCCATTTCGCCATGGACGACCAGCGGGTGAAGATGTGCACCGAGCTGAAAGGGAAGTCCTCCTGGTTCTTGCCGTTCGACCAGGGATACAAGGACGCCGCCGGCAACCCGCCAAATCCCTATGGCATTCAAACGGACTACCTGTGGAAGCGGATTTTGACGCCGCGCGGGCTGACGAACATCATCGAGAACTACGCTCAGGTTGTCGAGGTTCCTGACCCGAAGACTGGTAGGAAGAAACGAAGGCAGGTCTTCCCGCGATTCCATCAACTGGAGGTAGTGCGCCGCCTGCTAGCCGACGTAGCGTGGAACGGGGCCGGCAAGCGGTACCTGATCCAGCACTCTGCAGGCAGCGGGAAGTCGAATTCCATTGCCTGGCTCGCTCACCAGTTGATTGGCCTCCGCAGGGACGGCCATCCGGCGTTCGACTCAATCATTGTCGTCACCGACCGGCGTATTCTGGATGACCAGATCCAGGCGACGATCAAGCAGTTTGCACAGGTGGGTGCGACGGTCGGGCACGCAGAGCACTCGGGCGATCTGCGCAAGTTCATCGAGGGCGGCAAGAAGATCATCATCAGCACGGTGCAGAAGTTCCCATTTATCCTCGACGAGATCGGCGATGAACATCGGACCGGGAGCTTTGCCATCCTGATAGACGAGGCTCATTCGAGTCAGGGTGGCCGAACCTCCGCGGCCATGAGCTCCGCCTTGGCGAAAGGGACGGCTGATGGCGATGAGGCTGATCCCGAAGATCAGATTAACCAGGCCTTGGAAAAACGCATGGCCTCCCGAAAGCTACTCAAGGACGCGAGCTATTTCGCCTTCACCGCGACGCCGAAGAACAAGACCGAGGAGTTGTTTGGCGTCCCCTATGCCGGCGAGGGCGGCAAGGTGAAACACCGGCCCTTCCACAGCTACACAATGAAGCAGGCCATCCAGGAGGGCTTCATCCTCGACGTGTTGAAGAGCTACACGCCCGTGGACAGCTACTACAAACTGGTCAAGACGGTCGAGGGCGACCCGGAATTCGATACGAAGCGGGCCCAGAAGAAGCTGCGGCGGTACGTGGAGAGCCACGATCACGCGATTCGGATCAAAGCCGAGATCATGGTTGACCACTTTCACGAAAACGTGATCGGCTTGAACAAGATCGGTGGCCAGGCTCGGGCGATGCTGGTTTGCAGTGGTGTGGAGCGGGCGATTCAATACTTCCACGCCTTTCGCGAGTACCTGCGGGAGCGCAAGAGCCCCTGTCAGGCGATTGTCGCGTTCTCCGGCGAGCACGAATACGAAGGAGCGAAGGTCACCGAGTCTTCACTGAACGGCTTCCCCAGTGCTGACATTGCGGATCGAATCCAGGAAGATCCTTATCGCTTTCTGATTTGCGCCGACAAATTCCAGACCGGTTACGATGAGCCGCTGCTGCACACGATGTACGTGGACAAGGCACTGGCTGGCATCAAGGCGGTGCAGACGCTGTCGAGGCTCAACCGCGCCCACCCTCAGAAGCACGACGTGTTCGTCCTCGACTTTATGAACAACACCGAGACGATCACGAAGGCGTTCTCGGACTACTATCGCACCACAATTCTGAGCGAGGAAACGGACCCGAACAAGCTGCACGATCTGAAGTCGGCGCTCGACAGCTATCAGGTGTATTCGGCAGAGCAAGTCGAGACCTTGGTGCGCCTCTATCTGGATGGGGCAAGTCGCGAGAGGTTCCTCGATCCAATCCTCGACGCGTGTGTGGCTGTCTACCAGGCGCAACTCGACGAGAACGGCCAAGTGGCCTTCAAAGGAAAGGCCAAGACGTTTACGCGTACCTACGAGTTTCTCGCCTCAATTTTGCCCTACAACAACGCCAGTTGGGAGAAGCTCTCCATTTTGCTCGCGTTCTTGATCCCGAAGTTGCCCGCGCCCATTGATGAGGATCTGTCGAAGGGCATCCTGGAAGCCATCGACATGGACAGCTACCGGGCGGAGAAGAAGGCCGCGCTGCGGATCGGTCTGCCGGATGCGGACGCCGAAATCGGTCCGGTGCCGACCTCTGGAGGTGGTCGTAAGCCCGAGCCTGAATTGGATCGCCTAAGCAACATTCTGAAGAACTTCAACGAGCATTTTGGAACGCTGTTTGCTGATGGCGACCGCGTGGCGAAGCGAATCACTGATGATATCGCCCCGAAGGTAGCGGCTGATCAGGGCTATCAAAACGCCAAGAAGAACACGCCGAATACGGCCCGGATGGAACACGACAAAGCGTTGGGACGGATCATGGTCACCTTGCTGAAGGACGACACGGAACTGTATAAGCAGTTCGTCCAGAACGAATCGTTCAGGCGCTTCGTGACAGATATGGTTTTCACGCTTACGGCTGACTAACGAACGATGGGAACGCACGGGGAGCCTGAGGGCACGCGGCTGATGTCACGCGGGCTCAATCAGTTTGGCAAAGAGCGCTCTCTGCGCCGACCAATCCAGATTCCGTATGACAGGCCGGAGATGCCGCTCTGAGCCAAAGGAGTGCCCCAGCGCACCGTCCAGGAGCCGCTCCTGAATGTCCGGTGCCAACAGCATAAGATTCATTATCTGGGTCAGCCTGGCCCGAGTGACGAAGCCGAGCCGGGCAAGGTCGGCGTAGTCGCGCACCTCGCCCCGGTCAACCATGTCTTGAAACTTGACTGCGAGCGCCATCAGGCGCGCGATTCGCGGAACGCGCGGCGGGTCGGGCAACTTGGGCCCGGCGGTGCTACGACGCTGGCCGCCATTGCGTCCCTTCGCTGGGGCAATGCTGACTTCGACCTGCAGCGTCCCATTGACGGCGCTCATCGTACTGCCTCCTTCTGAACCAGTTCCTTCACCTCAGCCGATTTGAAACTGACCGTGACCTTGCCGGTCCGGCCGTCGTAACCGACCTTCTCAACGAGTTGGCGCAGCAGGTTTCGCTGCTCTTCCAGGCTCATGGTCTTCCACACCTCCTCGAAGGAGTCCATCGCTCGCCGCAGTTCCTTTTCATCGATCCGCTGCTTTTCCCGGCGTAGAATCTCTTTGCGAAGCTCCTCTGCGCGGGCTTCGCCGGCAGCGAGTTGTTCCCGGATCTCGGCCAATCGCTGCGCCTCCGGGTTTCGGAGCCGGGCGACCTGAGACTTCAGATTCTTGACGCGACCGTTTGTCGTGTTCAGTTCCCCGCGTAGGCCTGTGACGATCTCTGCGAGTCGCTGGCGCGCCGCGACCGCTGTCTCGGCGAGCACGTCTGGGTGGACGCCCACGCGCCGTATGCTCTCGACGACCGCATCCTCGACTAAGGGTGCGGACACCGACCGTGACGTGCAGTAGCCTTCTATCTTTTGCTGCGACCGGTAGCACACGTAGTAGCGGTAGCGGCGCTCCTTGTTGGCTGAGTACGTGGAGTACATGCCCGAGCCGCAGCATGAGCAGTAGATCATCCCGCGCAGCAGCGTGTCCATCTTTATGCGGTGAGGGTTGCCGGACTTCCACGTGTTGTCCTTGAGCTTCACCTGGGCGAGTTCGAAGGTCGGCTGGTCGATAATGGCCTCGTGCTCGCCAGGGAATATCTCGTCGCCGACCCTGACCTGCCCGGTATAGAGGACGTTGCCGAGCAGTTTGTAGATGTGGCACCGGCGTAGGGGGCTGCCGCCGTAGAGTTTGCCTTCCTGCGTGGTCCACTGCTTGTTGCGCCAGCCCAGCTTGTCGAACCGCTGCACAATTTCTATGACCGGCGTGCCTTCCAGATAGAGACGAAACATCTCCCGGACTCTATCGGCCTCGTCAGCGTTGACGGCCAACTTCCCGGCGCGCGAGTCCAAATCGTAGCCGAGCAGAATGTGCCCACCGGTCCACTTGCCCTTTTTCCGCGCGGCGACCTGCTTGTCGCGGGTGCGTTCGGAGATGATCTCCCGTTCGAACTGGGCGAAGGACAGCAGGATGTTCAGAGTCAGCCGGCCCAGCGACGCCTTCGTGTTGAACTGCTGCGTGACGGAGACGAAGCAGACGCCGCGCTTCTCGAACAGTTCCATCATCCTGGCGAAGTCGATCAACGAACGGCTGAGGCGGTCCACCTTGTAAACGACCACGCAGTCGATCTTGCCGGCCTCGATGTCGGCCAGCAGTTGCCGCACGCCAGGCCGCTCGATGTTGGCGCCGGTGTACCCACCGTCGCTGTATTGGGTCGGTACCAGGGTCCAGCCGTCGTGCTTCTGGCTGAGGATGTAAGCCTCGCCTGCCTCTCGCTGGGCGTCGAGCGAGTTGAATTCCTGATTCAGCCCCTCTTCCGTCGATTTGCGGGTGTAGATCGCACATCGCACGGGCTTTGGCGCGGGCGTTCCGTTACTGGTGGCTGCCATGCTTCCTCCCCGGCTTGCCGCCCAGCCCGAAGAATGCGAACCCGTTCCAGGGCGTACCCGTCGCCACGCGCACTGCCGAACTCAGCGAACGGTGGATGTGGCCGTCGTACTCGAATCCGTCCTCGCGGACACGCACGACGATGTCTTTGCCTCGATACCGGCGCACCAGCATCGTGCCGGGAATGGGTAGCCGCGGGTCTTCGGTTGGCGCGACACGCGTCTCGATTGTTCGGCTCTCGTCCAGTTCTACTTTCAGGAAATTCCTCGGCGCGCGAATCCGGAGGTCTGCGTCATCGGCGATCTCCAGTGCGCGGTGGCGCGCGCGTTCGGAGAGGCCGCCCCACGCGTTCGCTTGCATCCGCCAGGCGATGCGCCGAAAGAGGAACTGTTTATGGTTCGACCGGCTCGCTTCACCGAAGACCTCGCCGTATTTCTGCTTGAGTTGCCCGACCGTCATGTGGCGCAGGGCTTCAATCCCCTCGCGCATGGCTGTCGAGCTAACGATATCTTTTTTCATGTAGTTAACCCTCCGTCACATGACTCACTCTTCGTCTCGGGACAGTCAACTACTGGCGGTGGCGGCTCTGGGAATCGAAGTCGCAGGTATGCGGTGGCGAGGACGGTGGCGATTTCGCGGACGGCCTCGGCGCGATCTGGATCGCGGTCGTTCATGAGCGGTCTCCTTGGAGGCCACCCACGACGATGTCCGCTATGCGGTCGAGCGCCGTCTGGTGGGATCATCAACGCGGATCTTTTCCGCGTCCGTTCACTATATACGCGGCGAACGTGGAAGATGTCTCATTCGGGGTCAGCGACCGCGCGCGGGCGTTAACAAACGCCGGAAGACGGAATCAGAGACGCAGAGAACGGGGCGCGGGCAGAGTGGAACCAGGAAGGAATAGGCGGGCCAACCGTGGCGTGCTCGAACGGAGAGAAGGACGGAGACGCGAAGTTCCTCGAAAGACTACGCGGACGCGCAGGACGATGCCGTCAACCAACGGGCACGCAAATCGATGGAGGGAAAGGAATTGGCTCCTCAGGTAGGACTCGAACCTACAACCCTTCGGTTAACAGCCGAATGCTCTACCATTGAGCTACTGAGGATCAATGATCAATGATGTTATTTAAACAGACGGCTCACCGCAGTGTCAAATCGCCCTGTCTTCATTCTCCAACCTCCACGATGTAGCCTATTCCTATGAATCTCGATTGGTTTCGCCGCTACTGCCTGTCTTTCCCCCACGCCACCGAACACATCCTCTGGGGAGGCGACCTCGTTTTCAAGGTCGGAGGCAAAATGTTCGCCGCCGCGCCGCTCGATCCGGCGCCCGTCTGCGTCTCGTTCAAATGCACTCCCGAGGAGTTCGCGGATTTGACCGCGCGGCCGGGCATCATCCCCGCTCCGTACTCCGCGCGTTACTTCTGGGTCGCGCTCGAATATGAAGACGCGCTGCCCGTCGCCGAACTGAAACGGCTCTTGCGACAGTCGTACGGCCTGGTCTTCGCCAAGCTACCGAAAAAAACGCAGGCGCAATTGGCCGCCCACCACCAGCGCCAGAATTAGGCCGGCGTCCACCGCGTACCGCGCCCCGTCCGTGGGGTGCAGCAGGCGCACCAGCGCCGGGTCAGAGAGCACCATGTCGCCGCCCACCTTGCCCAGTATCGCGACCCCCAGGTAAATGGTGACGGGATACCGGTTCATCAGGTCCGCCAGCAGATTGCTTGAAAAAACCACGAACGGGATGCTCACGCACAGGCCGAACACGATCAGGCCCATATGTCCGTGGGAGGCCCCGGCGATCGCCAGGATGTTATCGGTTGACATGGTGAGATCGGCCATCACCACGTACCAGATCGCCGCCCTCAGTCGCTTGGGAGCGGGCGCCGCATCCGGCGCGTCGCTGGCATCGCCCAGCACCTTCCACGCGATCCACAACACGAACAACCCGCCCGCCAGCTCCAGGTATTCGACCGTAAGCACCCTCGACGCCACCGTGGTAAGCGCCACCCGCAGCACCACGGCCAACGCCGCGCCGCACACCGTTCCCAGGCGCCGCTCGCGGGCCGGTAAAGATCGCATCGCCAGCGCAATCACCAGCGCATTATCGCCCGCCAGCAACAGGTCGATCAGGACAATCGAAAGACCGCCGAACAGAAATTGGGCGAGGGGCATTGGCGTCTATGCCGTCGCCACCGGCCGCGTGATCCAAGCTTTGCTGCGCCGGAAATACCGCGCGGCGGCCGCTGCGTCCTTCATGATTTGCGCCTTCAGCGCTTCCGGGCTCCCGAATTTCCGCTCCGGGCGAACCCGCCACAGAAAATCCACCGCCATGCGCCGCGGCGGCTCCCCATCGAGCGGCGCGAGCAGGAACGTTTCGATGCTCAACCGGTTGCTCGCTCCGAAGGTGGGCCGGTAGCCGATGTTGGTGACCGATGGCCACGCGCGCGGCGCGTCCAAATCGCGGGTCCGCGTGACGTAAACGCCGGTCTCCGGAATCAGCTCCGCCGCGGTTTCCAGGTTCAACGTGGGGACCGTCTCCTTCGTGCCTATGCCGCGGCCGCTCACCACCGCGCCTTCGAGCGCGTAAGGATGGTCGAGCAACCGCGCCGCCACCGAGACCCGCCCGGCCCGCAACAGCTCGCGAATTCCGCTCGAGCTGACCACCCGTCCGTGGCACCTCACCGCGGAGATGATTTCGGTTTCGAAACCGAACCGCTCCCCCAAAGCTCTAAGCACTTCGCCGTTGCCGGCCTGCCGGTGTCCGAAACGAAAATTGTCGCCCACCAGAACTGCGCGCACGTTCAGCCGCTCCACCAGCAGTTGGCGCACAAACTCTTCCGGAGACAGGTTCGCCACCTCCGCCGTGAACGGCAGAATGAGCACCTGCTCGATACCCTCGGCTGCCATCAACTCCGCGCGGCGCTCGGGCGAGGTCATCAGCCGCGGCGCGCGCTCCGGGGCCACCACCCGCGTGGGATGCGGATCGAACATCAGCACCGAGGATTTCCATCCGCGCCCTCCGGCAATTTCTTCCAGCCGCCGCAGGATGCGCCGGTGTCCGAAATGCACGCCGTCGAAGTTGCCGATAGTCAGCGCGCTGGGACCGAAATCCGCGGGCACTTCGTCGAGGCCGCGGTAAATTCTCATGCCCCGGCCTCCTCTCCCACCGCGATTTCCAGGCCGTCGTAGGCCAGGCGCACGCCGGCGGGCAAGAGGCTTTCGGCGCGTTCATGTCCCAGGTCGTGACAGATGTGCGTGAAGAACGCCCGCCGCGGCGCCAGCCGTTCCACCGTTCGAATGGATCGCTCCACCGTCGAGTGCGTGGGATGCGGTTTGTAGCGCAACGCGTCCAGAAACAACACGTCCAGGCCGCGCAGTTGTTCGAGTGACGATTCCGGTATGTCGCTATGATCGGTCAAGTAGGCCGCGCCGCCGAAACGGAATCCATGGATAATCTGGCTGCCGTGTAGAACCGGTACGGGAAGGAATGCCAGGCCGAAAAGGTCGATAGGCGCGCCATCCATCAGCCGCGGTTCGAGCTGCGGGACGTTCGATTCCGTCTTACCGCCATCGAAGATGTATTGAAAACATCTCTGGATCGCGCCCATAGTCTCCGCCGAAGCATAAATCGGAATCCGCTCCTTCTGCCGGTAATTGAAGGGACGCACATCGTCCAGCCCCATAATGTGATCGGCATGCGCGTGCGTGAACAACACCGCGTCCAGCCGGTTGAGCGCCGCCCGCAATGCCTGCGTGCGGAAATCGGGCGTGGTATCGATGAGCACGTGGCGACCCTCGTAACTCACCAGGATGGAAGGCCGCAGCCGGTTGTCGCGCGGGTCTGTCGAACGGCACACCGCGCAGTGACAGCCGATCGTCGGCACGCCCACACTCGTACCCGACCCCAGAACGGTGATCTTGAAAGAGACCGCCATCAGGCTTTCTGGGTTGCCGTCTTAGCCACCTCGTCGGAGACCTGTACGAAACGGAACCGCAATTCGGTAAGGGAATTCTCGAGCAGCCGCTGTTCCTCCAGAGTCAGGTTGCCCTTGGTTTTTTCCAGCAAAACCCCCATCATGTCGATGGTGTGGCGCGCCAGTTCCAGGTTCGGCTCGGGCTTATCTTTTTCTTCTCCGAAATGCATCAAGCCGAGGTGCATTTCGACCTGCGCGCGCATGGAAAGCACCAGGAACGAAAAGGACGCGGGCGGCAGCGGTATATCGATTTCCTCCGCGAGGGATTCGGTATTCTCAACGTCGCTCATCACCCACATTTTACCCCGGCCGGATACCGCGCACCGCGCCTCACATCCAGCGGTGCAGGTAAACCAGCGCCAGGACCGTCACCATCATCGAGGCGACAATCGCCAGAATGATGGCCTTGCGGCCGGGTGTCAGCCACGTGCCTGCGCCTCCCGCGCCATCCTCACCGAGCAGGGAGCGCACCAGCCGCGCCTTCGCCGGACCGGGGAGATGGGTCATGGCTTTGGCAATCTCTTTTCGCCCGCGGCGGTCGGCGATCAGGATGGTCGCCGAGTTGGCGCTGTTGGTGGATTCGAGCAGCCGCGTGCGCAGCCGCGTGGGAACTTCCTCCATCGACCGGTAAACCAAATCGGCGCCGCCCGCCGAAATCAGCACGGTCGAGCTTTGATACAGGCTCGGACCGAAGGGCTTCTGGGCGCCGCAATGCGGGCAGCGCGTGGTTCCGCGGGCAACGCTCTTGCCGCAGCGCTTGCACTTCATGTGGCCACCATGCGCGGGGCGCGGGCTTTCTTCGAGGGGGCGCCGTCGCTCACGTTGTCCAACACCACCTGGATGAACCCCAACGCCGCCTTCGATAGGGCTTTGTCTTTCCTGTAGATCAGGCCCAGACGGCGTACCATGGGCTCCGGCGCCAGCTGGATGGCGTACAAATCGCCCGCCGCGATTTCCTCCTTGCAGTTCGAGACTGCCAGGAAGCTCACCCCCAGCCGGGCCATCACGAAGTGTTTCATCATCTCCGTGGAATCCAGCTCCATCGATACCTTCAGCTCGTCCTCCACCGGCTCCAGCCACTGGTTGAGGCGCGTACGCGTCTTTCCCTGTTTGGGGAGCAACAGGAAGAATTCGACCACGTCGCGCGGCTCCACGCTCTGCCGGTCCGCCAGCGGGTGCCCGGCGGGTACGATCAGCCGGATTTCATCGTGGTAGATGCTGACCACCTGGAGGCGTTTTTCCTCCACCGGAAGCTGGGTCAGACCGAAGTCGGCCGAGTTCTCGGCAACCGCTTCCACCACGCGCGAGGCGTAGGAGCGGTCTACCTGAAGCTGCACCGCCGGAAAGAGCTGGCAAAACTCGGCGAACACGCGGGGAAGGATGTAGATACAAGTGGCTTCATTGGCGGCGATCACCAGTTCCCCGCGCGGATTGGCGTCCAGTTCGGCGATGGCGTCCTGCGCCCGCCGCCGCAGATCGAGCATCTGTTCGGCATAATCGGCGAAGATGCGGCCCGCCGTGGTCAGTGAAATGCGGCTGCCGAACCGCTCGAACAAATCGGCGCGCAGTTCCTGCTCCAGTTGCCGCACTTGCGCGCTGATCGCCGGCTGCGTGCGGTAACACGTCTGGGCGGCTTTTGAGAAACTCTTCAGCCGGACGATTTCCAGAAACGTGTGGAGCTGATCGAAATCCATAAACCGCCATCGCCCATATCCGCTGCGACGGCCATCCGCTTGAATCCTGAATGCGCGGCATAGAAATTATCAATTTCACCCGCGCACCCGTATTTGGTAAGTATTGTAACAAGAACCCTCGGCTGTGCGTTCGGAGATTGTGGGCATTCCGGCTATTTCGCGGCCGGCCGGCGCCATCCGACACCGTAAACACTCCACTTATGAGCAAACGCCCGGCCCCCGTTTTCAGGGAGCCGGGCTCTTTTTTTGCGTTCCGATGGCCGCTGGCCTATGCTCCCGCTTACCCATTGGACCGCCGCGCGGCGCGCTGTTCCATGCGGGCCCGGATGTGGGCGGCAATCCGGTCGGCCTTAGTCTTCTGCTCCGGCGTCAGCAGCTTGTAGAACTGGGCACGGGCTTGCGCGTGCGCCGCCACCATCTGCGACAGCAAAGCGCCCCGGGCCGTCGAGATCTGCTGAATCTGCCCGGCGTTGCCCGCCTTCACCGCCGCCGTCAGCGCCTCCCGGTTCTGCTTCAATTGCTCCCGGATGGGCTTGGTAGTCTCACGGGCCTGTTGGAAAATCGTTTTGGCCTGCTGCTTCTGACTGTCGGTCAGGTTCAGGGCCTGCATCAGGCGCTGGCGCACGGCCGCGCGACGCGACGGGGTGTGGGCCGGGGCGGGCGTCTGGTTGGGAGCTCCTTCCGGCGTTTGAGCAAACGCCAGTCCGGCGGCCATGGCGGCCGCTGCCGCGAAAGTTGTCAAAGTCTTTTTCATAGTGTTTCAACCTCTCCAATACCGACTCTAAGGGCCCTCTGTAAACCCGGTATGTATGGTCTGTAAACGAGTGTAAGAGTTTGCTCGCCTTCCATCCAGGTGTGGTAAGTTTTAGCCGTGAATATATTGCTGGTGGATGACGACGTCGAGCTCTGTTCCTTGATGAGCCAGTTTCTGAAGCGCGAGGGATTCCACGTCGAGTGTGAAAACGAAGGCCATCGCGGTCTGGAGCGCGCCCAACAGCCCGGCATCGATCTGGTGGTGCTCGACGTAATGCTTCCCGGCCTGGACGGTTTCGAGATCCTGCGCCGCTTGCGCCACGAAAGCAAAGTTCCGGTCATGATGCTGACGGCGCGCGGAGAGGATGTGGATCGCATCGTCGGCCTCGAGCTCGGCGCCGACGACTATCTGCCCAAGCCTTTCAACCCCAAGGAGCTCGCGGCGCGCATCCGCGCCATTCTGCGCCGCTACGAAGCCCGCCCGAGCCCTCCGGCGAGCCGCGTCGAAGTCAACGGTGTAGCGCTCGACCCCGGCACGCGCCAGGTCTTCGCCGGCGGCCGGCCCGTCGAGCTCACCACCTTCGAGTTCGATATTCTGGAAATGCTCATGCGCTCGGCCGGCCGCGTGCTCTCTCGCGACAGCCTCATGGAGAATTTCTACAATCGCAAGGCCACGCCGTTTGACCGCTCCATCGACATGCACATCAGCCACCTGCGCAAGAAGCTCGACCGTGGCGATTCGCTGATCAAGACCATTCGCGGAGTCGGCTATCAGTTCAGCCGCACGCCGGAGGATGCCGCCGCCGAATGAATTCTCTGTTCGCCAAGATCTTGCTGTGGTTCTGGTGCACGCTGGCGGTGGCCCTGGTGGGGTCGGCGTTTCTTTCGGCGTGGAACGTGAACCGCAATTCCTGGGACGAAGAATCACCCGGCGCCCGCCTGGTGCGCTTCCAGTTGGAGGAGGCCCGCGTAGCCTATGAGACCGGCGGACGTCCCGCGCTGGCGGCATTCCTCGACACTCTCCAGCACGTATACAAAGCCCAGGGCATCCTCACCGATGAGAACGGCCGCGATCTGCTCACCAACCAGGACCGCTCCGCCATGCTTCGCCGCGCGCGCAGCCACGCCGGATTTCTGAGCATCCCGCTCACCGGAGATACCGTGGCGCGGGTAGCGGACGACGGCCGCTATTGGTTCTTTTTCGTGGTGCCTCGCGGCCGCGTGGGCCGCTGGTTCCTGACCCCCGATCACCTTTTCTTCATGGCCGTTGCCGTGCTGCTGTGCTATTGGCTCGCCCTGCACCTCACCAGCCCCGTGCGCGCGCTGCAAAAAGCCGTCGAACGGTTCGGCCGCGGCGATCTCACCGCGCGCGTCAATTCCACCCGCGGCGATGAGCTAGGCCAGCTTGCCCGCACGTTCGACCGCATGGCGGAACGCCTGGTCACACTGCTGGCCGCGGAGCACCGCCTCCTGCTCGATATCTCCCATGAGCTTCGTTCCCCGCTCGCCCGCCTGGGCGTAGCCATCGAGCTGGCCCGCTCCGGTGACGACCTGGAAACCAATCTCAACCGCATTCAGAAAGAGTCCGACCGCCTGAACTCCCTGGTGGGCCAATTACTCCAGGTCACGCGGGCCGAGGGCGACCCCGCTTCGCTACGCCGCGACCCGATCCGCCTCGACGAGCTCGTGGCGCAACTGGTCGAAGACAGCCAGATCGAGGCTTCCGCCCGCGGCTGCCGCCTGGAGTATAACGGGAAAGAGCCGGTGACCATTCACGGCGACGCGGAGCTGGTGCGCCGCGCCGTCGAAAACCTGATTCGCAACGCCATCCGCTACGCCCCTCCCGCCACTCCCGTCGAGGTATCGGTTTCGCGGCGCGACGCCAAAGCCGTGGTGGTAGTCCGCGACAGCGGCCCAGGCGTGCCCGAGGAGTCGCTGGAGAGAATTTTCGATGCCTTCTACCGCGTGGACAGCGACCGCAACCGGAACTCCGGCGGCATAGGACTAGGCCTTTCCATCGCGCGCCGCGCCATCCAATTGCACAAAGGCGACATCCGCGCGCGCAACGTTCACCCGGGGTTGGAAGTGGAGCTGGAACTGCCGGCGGGCTAGCAGGCTAAGCTGTCAGTGTATTCCGCCGAGAGACTGCTTACGCGAGCTTTATCGGCGTGGCGTTCTTGAGAAAATCCGGATCGAATTCCAAGCCCATGCCCGGTCCGGTTGGAACCGGAATGACACCGTTCTTGACGTCGAAATTGGGCGAGTACCACGGTTCCTTCTTCGGCGGCTTTCGGGAGACATATTCCATCCAGGGCCCAATATTGGGAGTGATCGCGGCAAATTGCAGGATATTTACCGAAGCCGCGCCGGTCTGCGTGTCATGGGGGCAGATCCACATGCCCACCTTGCGCGCCATCCGCGCTACCTTAGCGGCACGAATGAAACCGCCGTTATAGTTCAGATCGGGCTGCACTACGTCCATCACCTTGTTATCGATCATCCACTGGAACAGCCACAAGCTGGAATCCTGCTCACCGAACGCCACTTTCATATCCAGTGTGTCGGTAACTTCTTTAGTCTCGCTCAATTCCTCCCAGGGACATGGCTCCTCAAACCACAGGTATTTCATCTCCTGCAGCCGTTTGCCTATCTCGATCGCGTTCTTCGCGTCGTACGAACCGTTGGCGTCGGCCATCAAGGTCACTTTATCCGCCAGCCTTTGCTGGGCCAACTCTAACAACTTATTGGTGCGCTCCGGGTAGGCGTCGCGGTTATCGCTCATGCGGCCGCCGATCTTGAATTTCACCGCCTTTGCCCCGGTCCTCTCCACCTCGCGCACGTACACCTCGACCTCTTCCTCGGCAGTCGTGTCGCGGCCCGAGCCGGAAAGATAAACCGGAATTTCCTTCCGAAGCACTCCGCCCATGAGCTCGCCCGCGGGTTTCTTCAGGGCCTTCCCCATCAAGTCGAACAGGCTCTGCTCTATGTACGCCACCGGACACCAGAACTCCTGTCCCGCCAGTTTGTAGTTGGAGTCCACCGCATAGACCTCGTCGACCAGGTGCTCCAGATCGCGGGCGTCTTTGCCGAGAAAGTGCGGCATGACCCGGTGACCCAGGATCTGGATGTAGTCCGCGATGTCTTTTGTCTGAATGATTCCTTCCGCGCCGTCAGCCGACCGCGTACGGAGAAAGAACTGGCCGTGCGCCTGCAGCAGTTCGATGGACGAAATCCTGACAGGGGCGTCGAAGAACCTGTGTAGGTCAAAAACCGGTTTTTTGTATTCCAGTATTTCCGTCCGCATGTCGGAAGCGCCCCACGCCCGATTTGTCAGCAGAGCGCTAGCGGCGGTGGCCTTTAAGAAATCACGGCGGTTCATGAACTCGATTCTAACGTGTCCCTCTCGAAGCCGCGAGGCGTTGAAAATCGCAAAGCGACTTACTGGTCGACAACCGGGGTCCAGCCGCCGAGGACGAATGCCGGATCGCTGTAGTTAGCGATCGTCTGGGCATCGCGTGCCTCGGTCAGTTGCTTCGAGACGGGGTGCCGCTGGGTGACGTCGATGGCATGGCCGTCGGCATCGGTGCTGTGGAACTCCCAGAAGCGGATCTGCGAGGTATCGTCGGCGATTGGCCCCCAGCCGATTGGCGGAATGCCATTGAGACGGCAGTTGATGAGCACGGCCTCGGCGTAGGGGTAGTTGAGGCCGTGATTGTTGGGCAGGCGCGCGAGCACCGCGGACGCGTGAATCGGTGCCGAGGCCGGATTCCACGGCAGCGGCCGGTCGATGGCGGTAAAGGTGCAGTCGACGAAGACATTGCCGTGGTTCGCTTCTGTATTGCGAATCCACATGAAGGGGCCTATAGACCGGATCTCGCAGCGGCGAAAAAAGGCAGGGCCAACGCCGAGGATCGTGTCGCCGTCGCCGATGATTGTGCTGTCGGTGAGATAGACGGAGCCGCGCAGATTGAGCGCATCGCCGGAGCCTTTGATATTCATGTGGCTGACGATGTTCTTCGAGCCGGAGATGAGCAATCCTTCCGCCTGGCCGAAGAAGTAATTGTTCAGACTGAAGTCGATCAACTCGATGCCGGTTGAATCGTATGCCGAAAAAGCGCAGCGGCGGGACGGTCCCGGCATGGGCGGATTGAACGCGCTGTTGTTGCCGTAGCCGACCTGAACCTTATCACGATCCTCGCCGCGGAATGTAAGATTGGCCTTGTGGCGGAAGAAGACGATCTCCTCGTAGCTGCCATTCCTGATGAAGATCGTCACTCGTTCGGGTGGATTGTCGGGAACGAAGTCGACGGCGCCCTGGACTGTGTTGAAATCGCCGCTGCCGTCGGCTGCGACGACGATGCGAGTTGTATTGGCCGGTGGAGAAGCCGGCTTGGTGGTGAAGCGCCAGGCATGGTCGGCGGTAAAGCCCGCGAAGACGCCAGTGGCAAGAGTGAAAACGCCTGAATCGATCTGTACAAAGTATCTATGCTTGTATCGGAGGACGTTATTGTGGGGGTAAATCGTGGCCACGTTGCCATGGATGATGACAGGGTAAAAGTGGAAGTCACTCAACCCGCCGATAGTAGTGAGCTGATAATTGTGCAGATCGGCGGGCGCCGTTCTCACGGCCGGCGTTGTAGTGGTGGGCGAGGTGGGTACGGCGGGGTCCAGAACAGTCGCTCCCGCGGCGGGAGCGGCAATGCGCCGCGAGGGGTTGGGACCGGCAGGGATACTTAGGTCGAGTGTGTCGACCAAATGGTGGCCGGCTGCATCGTAGATGCGAATCTGGCCAGACTTGCCAAGAGTGGGAGGGCTGGAGAAGGTCAGGACCAGATGGGTGTCGGGATTGACACGGGTTGCATGATTCGCGGGGAAACACGTAAAGGCAACTTCCGCGCGCGCGGCAGTCGACAGGGTAAGGGCGGCAAGCACGCAAAACGGGTAGGTCGCGGAGCGACGTCTCATGGTCAATGCTCCTGAAAGGGGGTTCTTATTCCAGACTTCCGGGCCCCTTCCAGCTTAGACCAAACCGCTCGGCGGTATGGAAGTGTGGACGCGCTCTCACCGCAGTACAATCGGACATGCCAAGACAATCAGGTGCGATTCGCCCTATCTGGCTAGGCCGCACGGCGCGCTGGGTCGGTTACCTCGCCGGTCTTCTTGTTTTGCTGGTTTGCGCCGGCGCCCTCTATCAGCTCATCGGCGGCATGCTGGACAGACACTTCAATCCGCCGCCGGGGCAGTTCGTCGAAGTCGATGGCCTGCGCATGCACCTGGTCTGCACCGGCCAGGGTTCGCCCACGGTGGTTCTCGATTCCGGCCTGTCCAATAGCTGGCTGCATTGGTATAAGGTGCAACCGGAGGTCGCCAAGTTCGCGCGCGTGTGCTCCTACGACCGCGCCGGGTTGGGGTGGAGCGATTCGCGGCCCGGCCCGCGCACCAGCAAAGTCATCGCCCAAGAACTGCACACGCTGCTCGGGAACGCCGGCATCGCGCCGCCGTTCGTCCTGGTGGGCCACTCGATAGGCGGCCTCAACATGCAGATGTATGCCAGCCTATACGGCTCCGAGGTCTCCGGGATGGTGCTCGTGGATTCGGTTCACGCCGACCAGCGCCGCGTTTTTGGGGCCGAATTCAAGCGCGGCTCGGAGTATTGGACAAGCGTCATGAAGCGGAACCTCCGGCTGATGCCTTTCGGCATTCCGCGCCTCCTGGGCTGGTGCGGAACATCGCTGCCCGATAAGCGCGCCGAGTTACGCGCCTTCGACTGCACGGCGCAACAGGATCGGGGATGGCTGGCGGAGGAGGCTGGGTCGGAGACCAGTGCCGACCAGGTCCGCGCCACCGGCCCGCTGGGAGACATTCCGCTCGTGGTGGTCTCGCGAGGACCTACGAGCGCCGCCCAAAAGCCGTTTTTCACAGAGTGGTACAAGCTTCAGGACAGCCTGGCTCACCGTTCCACGCATGGCCGTCGCATCATTGCCGAGGGCGCCCGCCATGACATCCACCTGGACCGGCCCGACGTGGTGATCGCCGCCATCCGCGACGTGTGGGACCAATGCCGCCCCAAGGCTGCTCACTGAATTCTGCGGCTTCTTTTTGTCACTGTCCTTGCAAGCGGTCAAACTGGAATCCAGCCCTCGACGGCAGCTCTTCATCGGCCGTCTGGCCACCTTCCACAATGCACTTCAGCCCGAATACAATGTGCTTCAAGGCATCGGATTGGGCGGACAATTGCTCCGCGGCCGCGGCGCTTTCTTCGCCATTTGCCGCGGTGCGCCGCGTGGTTTGTTCCATCTCCAAAATGGCTTTAGAGATCAGCGCGATTCCGCGCCCCTGTTCCTGGCTGGCGCATTTAACCTGATCCATCAGCACCTTGACCTGTCCGGCCTCTTCAGCGATAGTCCGAATCGAAGCCGCCACGGTATCGACCTTGAGCTTGCCCTCGCCCGACTTGGAAATGGATTCTTCAATCAAAGCTGCGGTGTCCTTGGCTGCTTGGGCGCTGCGCTGCGCCAGGTTGCGGACTTCGCCGGCCACCACCGCAAACCCCATGCCTGAGTTTCCCGCCCGGGCGGCTTCGACCGCGGCATTTAAGGCCAGGATGTTCGTTTGAAACGCGATCTCGTCGATCACCTTGATGATGCGGGAAATCTTGTCGCTGGAGGCGTTGATCTCCGCCATGGCCCGAACCATCTGCTCGAGAGCCTCGGTGGCCTGCGCGAACTTCTGCTGCGTATCCGCAACCAAGGCGGCGGCATTGTTCAGGGTTTCGGTATTCTGGCGCGCGGTACTGTGGATCTCCTCACTCGAGGAGGAGGTCTCCTCAAGCGAGGCCGCCTGCTGGCTCGCTCCCTCGGCTAGCGACTGTGAGGCCGATGCCAATTGTGACGCCGCACTGGCGATCTGATTGGCACTTTCCCCGAGTTCCGACATTGCCGCGCGCAGGACGCGGAGCAGGCCCCGCAGAATGAAGACCGACAGCGAACCTCCGGCGATCGCACAGCCCGCAAGCAGCAGCCAGGTCAGTAAACGCGCCCAAGCCGCGGTGGCCGTGGCTTCAGCGGAGGCCATCCTGCCGCGATCGGCGTTCCACCGGGTGAGTGTTTGCAGACGGTCGTTGAGCTCGCGGAATGGCGCATCGGCAGTCTTGAGGTAGATATCATACGCTTCCAGGGTGCGGTGTTCGTGACTGATCGGGCGAACCTCGTTCTGCCATGCCTGGTAATAGCGGGCGAAAGCGTCGCGGAACTGGGTGAAGTTGGCGCGGTCCGCCGGATTCTGGATCTGGCGTTCGTAGCGATCGCAATACTTGTCCGCCTCGTCTTTCAGCGACGTCATTTCGCGCTCGATCTCGGCGGTGTCATCGGGACTGAGGGACGCAATGTGCTTCCAGGCATCTCCACGGAATCGGTAGACCGCGGCGCCGATGTTCCCTACGCACTCCAAGCCCGGAACCGCCTCGACGGTCAAGCGGGATACCGTGCGGTTGATGCGACTGAGACCAAGCAGCGTGACGCCGCCCAGCATCAGGCAAAGAGCAGAGAGAGTTGCCGCGAGCATGCCGATCTTGCGGCCGAGTGTCATCGTTGAATCCACGAGGTTCCTCCTGCGCGGCGAGTAAGACGCTCACCCCGACCAACGCCCGCATACTACATATTGGCGGGAAAGCCATGGATGTCTAGAGAAACGCGCCGGAATTGCATTTTCAGCCACGCAAATTAACCAAACCGTAACAAAGTGACAGTGTTACATTCTAGAAGGGTGGAAGAGACTCACGCATGACTGCCGCAAAGCGGGTTGCGCTCCGCCCGGATTCCGGTGACGTGATCGGTCTTTGCGGCATCGCAATCCTGCACGGATCTGAACAAGGAGAAATCTGGTATTTGGTCAGGCCCGACCACTGGGGCCGTGGAATCGCAGCGGAAGCCGCTCGCATGCTATTGAGTATTGGCTTTGGGGAGATGAACCTCCATCGGATGTTCGCTACTTGTCTTCCGGAGAACCCGGCATCATCACGAGTCCTCGAAAACATTGGCTTGAGAAGAGAAGGGCATCAACTCAAGAGTTTGAAGATCCACGGCGTTTGGCGTGACTGCATTTGCTACGGCATTCTGCGGGAGGAGTGGGAAGCTCGAAATGCGCCGCGCGGCTGATCGGGTTTCGGCTTCGCCGGCCCGGCCGCGAAACGGCTCCGTCAGCGCCGGCGGCTGTCAAGAGCGTACGGACACGTACGCACGGTGGTGTGGCAGGGGGCGGCGGCTGACCCGCTCCACTCTCCTCCGGAACCAAAGCGGAGGTCGGACGTATAACCTGCATGGCCACACTATGGCGTGACTTCCGCTTTGGCTTCCGGCTTCTAGGCAAGAACAAAGGCTTCACCTTTATTGCCATCCTGGCGCTGGCGCTGGGTATCGGGCCGAACACCGCAATCTTCAGCGTGATCTATGCCACGCTGCTTGCGCCGATGCCCTATCCGCATCCCGAGCAATTGGTCATGGTGTGGTCGAAGATCCAGGGCCATCGCAACGGCATTGCCGCCGGCGATTACCTGGACTGGGTCCGCGAGAACAAGTCGTTTCAGGGCCTGTGGGCGTGGACAGGATTCGATGCGAACCTGGCCGGCGCCCAAGAGCCTGAGCAGGTGAACGGTACACAGGCGGTACCGGGCTGGCTGAACATCGGCGTGAAGCCCATGCTCGGCCGCGATTTTCTGCCCGAGGAGGGTAAGGCGGGCAGGGACCATGTGGTCATACTCCGGAACAAGCTATGGGTGCGGCGTTTCGGCGGCCGGCGCGACATTATCGGCAGCCAGATTCGCATTAACAGCGAACCGTACACCGTCGTCGGCGTGTTGCCCCCGGGTCAGCAGGACAGAATGCCGGACGACCTGATTGTCCCGCTGGTGTTCAAGCCGGAACAGATCAATCACGACTTTCACTGGCTGCTGGTACTGGGCCGGCTGAAGCCTGGCGTGACCATCCAGCAGGCGCAGGCGGACATGGACGCGGTGACGCGGCACATCGGCGAAGTCTATCCGCAAGACAAAGGATGGGGCGCCAGCGTGGAGGCGCTGCGCAACGACTTCCTGCCGCGGGAGAGGATCGCCAGCCTGTGGCTGCTGATGGGCGGCGTTGGCTTCGTGCTGCTGATCGCCTGCGCCAACGTGGCGAATCTGCTGCTGGCGCGGGGAACGGCGCGGCAGCGGGAAGTGGCGGTGCGGGCATCGCTGGGCGCGTCGCGCGGACGGCTGTTCGGGCAGCTTCTGACGGAGAGCCTGGCGCTGGCGCTGGCGGGTGGGGTTTTCGGTGTTGGACTCGGCTGGGGCATCCTGAAGGCCGTGATGGCTTTCATGCCGCGGGAGACTCTTCCTTCGGAAGCCGATGTTACTCTCAATCTGCCGGTGCTGCTGTTCACGCTCGCCGCCACCATGCTCGCTGGCATACTGGCGGGCTGCGCCCCGGCGTGGCAGGCATCGCGGCTCGACCTGAATGAGACGCTGAAACAATCCGGCCGCTCGCTCAGCTCCGGCCATCACTGGCTGCGGCGCGCGCTGGTGGTGGGCGAGTTCACGCTGGCCCTGACTCTGCTGGCAGGCGCCGGCCTGGCCATCCACAGCTTCATGAAAATCACCGCGCTCGACCTGGGCGTGCGTACCGACCACATCCTCACCTTCTATCTGCCGGTGCCGGACGGACGCCTGACGCAGCCGGATCAGATCCGCGGCTACTACCGGCAGATGCTGGCACGCATCGAGGCCGTTCCCGGCGTGATGAGTGCGACCGCGGGCACCGGGCTACCCCTGGAGTACACCGGCTTTGGCATGCCTTTCAATATCGCCGGCAGACCCTTCGCCAACCCCGCGGACCGGCCGGGCGCCGGTTTCCAGATGATGACGCCGGGGTACTTCAACACGTTCGGCGTGCGCGTGGTGCGCGGGCGCGCCATCGACGAGCACGATATCGCCGGCAGCCCGCGCGTCATGATGGTGGACGAAGCGTTCGTGAAACGCCATTTGAAGGGCCTCGATCCTCTGCGGCAGCGGGTGGTGGTGGAGGAGCTGATCCCGGGTGTGCAGCGGCTGGGGCCGCCTGTCGAGTGGCAGATCGTGGGCGTGTTTCACACGGTGCAGTACGGCGGGAGGCCCTCCGCCGACCGGGCTGTAATGTACGTGCCGTTCTGGCAAAGCCCCTGGCCAAGCGCTACCATCGCGGTGCGCACGGGGAGCGATCCCGCGTCCATGACCAAGAGCATTGCGGCCGCGGTGCACTCTCTCGATTCCGAACTGCCGCTGGCGCAGACCGAGACCATGGAGCGGGTGGTGAGCGAAACGCGCGCGGGGGACCGTTTCGGCACGGTGCTGTACGGAAGCTTTGCCGCCGTGGCGCTGCTGCTGGCGGCGCTGGGCATCTATGGCGTGATCGCCTTCCTGGTGGAGCAGCGCACGCACGAGATCGGCCTGCGGATTGCGCTGGGGGCGGGCCGGATGGAGGTGCTGCGGCTGGTGCTCGGCGAGGGCATGGCGCTGGCCGGTTGCGGTCTGGCGCTGGGGTTGGTGGGCGCATGGCTGGTGGGACGCGCGATGCAATCGATGCTGTATGGCGTGACCTCGTTCGACTTCGCGGCATTCGGCGCGGTGGGTGCGGTGCTGCTGGCGTCCGCCCTGGTGGCTTGTTATGTGCCGGCGCAGCGGGCAGCCGGAATGGACCCCATGAGTGCGCTTCGGCAGGAGTAGCCGCGCGCAAGCTGGAGCGCCAGGCCGATCACCGCGGATACGATCCGGAGATCTTCTTCACGAATCCGTGCAAACGATGGAACCACGGCGTGCCCGGCAGGAACATGAACGGGCACTCACCCGGCACCACCGAGATGCCGTGGGCCGCGCAAAACGCAACGGCATCCGCGCTGACGGCACCCGCTCCGCCGGCGCGGTACATCCAGACGCGCCCGATTCCCGCCTCCGCGCAGTCCCGCACGACCTGATCGGTGATGCCCGGAGCGGTCAGCAGCAGCGCTCCGTCCGGCGGCGGATCGATGTCCTGCACGCGCGCGAAGCATTTTTGCCCGTCTATCTCTGTAGCCTTCGGATGAACCGGGATCGCGTCATACCCGCGCGCGCGGAACTCGCGAAACAGCTTTCGCGAGAACTCCGCCGGCTGGCTCGAAACTCTTACAAAGGCGAGCCTCTTCTGTCCCAAGAAATCCTTAACTTGCTCGATGGCGGCCATCGGAATCAGACTCTCCTGTCTGATGCTAGCACCGCCGGGGGTGCGCCCGCCGGGACGCGCGTCAACCTCTTCGCAGCACGGTACAGACACTGGCGCAGATGGGTCCGCCAATATTGAACGTGGCCGCCAGTTGCGGATTCTTCACTTGCAATTCCACCGGCGCCTTCTCCAGCAACTGCTGAGCCGCCCAGCCCACCATGGCGATGCCGGTAGCGCCGATCGGATGGCCTTTCGCAATCAACCCGCCCGAGGTGTTGATTCCGCACTCGCCATGAGGCGCGGCCTTGCCCTCCACCCAATACCGCGCGCCCTGGCCGGGTTCGGCCTTGCCAATCACCTCCGTGCCAAGCGCGCCCATCACCGTGAAGCAATCGTGCACCTCGGCTACATTGACGTCCGCGGGGCGCGCACCGGCCGTGGCATAGGCGGTGTTCATGGCGCGATACGCGCCAGCGGGGCGCAGCACGTCGCGGCCTTGCTTGCGCAAGGGATCGGTGGCCTGTCCCCACCCGGCGATTTCGACGCACTCGGCTTTGGGCACTCCGATCTTGGCCAACCCTTCCTCAGTGGCTAAGATCAGCGCTGCGTAGCCATCGGAGATTTGCGAGCAGTCGTAAGTTTTGAGCGGCAGCCCCTCCACCACGTAACGGTTCGGACCTTCAATTTTGAGCGCCTGCTCCAGGGTGATTTGGACTTTGCTCATCTGCGCGCAGGAGTTGAATTTGGCATTGGCGTACTCCTGGACCGCGATGGCGGCCAATTCGGCTTCGGTAACTCCGTAGGCCTCCATGTATGCCTGCATCACTTCCGCGAACAGATGCGGGAAGACGAAGACCTTGCCTTCGCGCTCGCCGGGATAAGAGAAATAGCCCAGAACCTCGCCGATCAGCTTGCCATCCATCTTGCCTTCGGCATCGCGCATTTTTTCGAAGCCCACGGCGATCCCGGTCTCGCCCACGCCCACTTGCAGCTTGTGAATCACCGAGAGGATCGCCTGGCCGCCGGTTGCGCAGGCGTTCTCGACCGCTTCGATGGGTTTGCCTTCGAGGCCCGGCGTCATGGCCATCAGACCGGCTAACAGCCCCTGATGGTTCAACGCGAAGTTGCACACCGCGCCGATGGAGCCGGTGTCCAGGGCCGAAGGGGGCGCGCCAATCTCGCGGCAGGCGCCCTGAATGGCCGCGTCAATCATCTCGGGCACTGTAATGCCCATGAGCTTTCCAAACTTGGATTGATGATAAGCAGCGATGTAAATAGGTTTCACGATCATTCTCCATATGACAGATGCCACTTGAAATCCTTAGGTTCCTGTAACTACACCGCCGTCCACACTGAGGACGGCGCCGCTCACAAACGAAGCCGCATCCGAGGCCAGCCACAGGTAAGCGTTGGCGATATCCTCGGGCTGGCCCATGCGGCCGATCGGCGTGTGGCCGATCATCGATTGCAGTACTTTTTCCGGCATCCCTTTGGTCATATCCGTGGCGATGAAGCCGGGCGCCACGGCATTCACGCGAATATGGTATTTGCCGAGTTCCCGCGCCCAAACGCGCGTCATGCCGATCACGCCGGCCTTGCTGGCCACATAATTCGTCTGGCCGAAATTGCCGTAAATCCCCACCACGCTGGAAGCGTTGAGAATCACTCCGCCGCCGCCCTGGATCATGCGCGGCGTCACCGCGCGGGTGCAGACGAAGACTCCCTTGAGATTCACGCCGACCACCGCGTCGAACTGCTCATCGCTCATCATGCCCGCGAGCTCGCCTTCCTTATATTTGATGAGCTGAGCGTCCCGCAGAATGCCGGCGTTGTTTACCAAAACGTGCACGGCGCCCCATCGGGCCGCCACTTCTTCCACCGCCGCCGCTACCGATGCCGGTTTCGTAACATCCACTTCCTGGAACATGCCGCCGGGTTCGGCTTCGCCCTGGCGCACATCCCACGAAGCCACCCGGCAGCCTTCGAGCGCGAAGCGACGCGCCGTGGCGCTGCCGATTCCCGCGGCCGCGCCCGTGACGATGACTACTTTGTCGCGCAATCCTGTTTCGATCATGGTCTTTTTATCATCGGATACCGCGGGCGGCGATGGAATGCCATCGCCCTCCAGCCCCGCCGGTTACCGCGCTTTGTGATGTAATGTACGCTTGCCCGCAGGCCTATCCATGAAGAACCCACACGAACCCTACAACGCCGGTTATGTCTGGCTGTTGGCCACCGTAGCCGCCTTGGGAGGTCTGCTGTTCGGTTACGACTGGGTTGTAATCGGCGGAGCCAAGCCCTTCTACGAGAAGTTCTTCCGGCTGACTTCGCAGCGGGAAATCGGCTGGGCCAATAGCTGCGCGCTGCTGGGTTGCCTGGTCGGCTCGCTGGTCTCCGGCGCGGCCGCCGACCGGTTCGGCCGCAAGAAATTGTTGGTGGCGGCGGCGGTGCTGTTCGCCCTCTCCTCGGTGCTCACCGGGTGGGCGAATACCTTCACGGCGTTCGTTTTCTGGCGCATCGCGGGCGGCGTGGCCATCGGAATTGCCTCCAATGTTTCGCCGGTGTACATCGCGGAAATCAGTCCGGCGCCCTGGCGCGGACGGTTAGTCTCCATGAATCAGATGACCATCGTGGCGGGGATTGTGGCCGCCCAGATCGTCAACTGGGCCATCGCCGCGAAAGTCCCCGCGGGCGCAACCGCCGAGATGATCCGGCAATCGTGGAACGGGCAATTCGCGTGGCGCTGGATGTTCACGGCGGTGGCCGCGCCGTCGCTCGTCTTTCTGGCGGGGGCGCTCTTCATCCCCGAAAGCCCGCGCTGGCTGACGCTGCGGGGGCAATCCGGACGGGCACGCCGCACCCTGGCGCGCATTGGCGGGGCACAGTATGCCGAAACGGCCATGGCCGGCGTTCTCTGGGTTCCCGATGCGTCCCGCAATTCCGGACGTTGGGCGCAGTTGCTGGCGCCCGGCATGCTCAAGCTGCTGGGCATCGGCGTCTGTCTGGCGGTGTTACAGCAGTGGAGCGGGATCAACGTAATTTTCAATTACGCCGAAGAGATTTATCGCAATGCCGGGTACGAAGTGAACGACATTCTCTTCAACATCGTGATCACCGGGACTACCAACCTGGTGTTTACGCTGGTCGCGCTGGCCTTTGTGGACCGCGTGGGGCGCCGTTCGCTCATGTTGGCGGGTTGCGCGGGTATCGCCGTCTGCCATCTGCTGATCGGCCTGGCTTACCACTTCGGCTTGCGGGGTGTGCCGGTGCTGGTCTGCACGCTGGGCGCGATCGGCTGCTACTCCATGTCGCTGGCTCCGGTTACGTGGGTGCTGATCTCCGAGATCTTCCCCAACCGGATCCGCGGAGCCGCGGTATCGATATCGGTTTCTGCGCTGTGGATCGCCTGTTTCGCGCTGACGTTTACGTTTCCTTCGCTCAACGCGACGCTGGGTCCCGCGCGGACATTCTGGCTCTACGCGGGGATTTGTCTGGCCGGCTTGCTGTTCGTGTTTTGGCGGGTTCCCGAAACCAAGGGAAAAACGCTGGAAGAGATCGAACGCGAGTGCATGCCGCGAGAAGCTTTCACCGCGGTGGAAGAGTAGCCGCCGGACCTAACATCGTCTCGTACGTCCGCCGGAAAAATGCGTCCGTCATGCCCGCAATGTACCCGCACACCACGCGATGCACGGGTTCGGTGAGCGTCTGCTGATAGTACGGCTGCGGCAGCCGTTCCGGACACTTTAGGAAAAGCTGGAAGAGTTCGCCGATTCGGGTCGTGGATTGGCGGCGGTCCTGGGCCAGTTCGGGCGTGGAATACATACGCGTGAACAGATAGGTCTTGAGCGTCCGGCTGGTTTCCGCGGCTTCCTTGGTGAATGCCGCGATGCGGGTCGGATGCCGGCGGACCTCGTCGGTTCCCGCCACGCCCGCCCGGTCCGCCTCGGCCAGCGTGCCTTCCACCAAACCCGACACTAAGGCATCGATCAACCGGCGCAACGACTCGTGGAACCGTTCGCGACCGCTCGCGCCCGGATACCGCGCCGACACGGCATCGTAAATCTCCCGGTACTGCGGTACATTCCGGACCAGGTCCGGAACATCCAGCATCTCCGCCGAGAACGCATCGTCCAGATCGGCCGTGTTATAAGCGACCTCATCGGCCAGGTCGATCAGTTGTGCCTCGAGCGGCGGCCGCAACTCCGGCAGATACTCCTCCAGCCCGTCCGCGCGGCCGGGTTCGAGATCGCGGGAATGCTTCACGATGCCTTCCCGCACTTCAAAAGTCAGGTTGAGCCCCGGAAAGCGCGCGTACCGGAGTTCGAAGCTCTCCACAATGCGCAAGGCGTGACGGTTGTGATCGAACCCCTCGCCGAATCGCGCCATCTGCCGGTTGAGCTCTTCCTCGCCGGCGTGGGCAAAAGGAGGGTGCCCGATATCGTGGGCCAGGGCCAGCGCTTCCGTCAGATCTTCGTCGAGCTCGAGAACATTGGCAACCGTGCGGGCGATTTGCGCGACCTCAATGGTATGGGTGAGCCGGTTGCGGAAGTGGTCGCACAGCCCGGGCGTAAACACCTGGGTCTTGGCTTCCAGACGGCGGAAGGCGCGGGAGTGAATTACCCGGTCGCGGTCGCGCTGAAAAGCGTTGCGGTAGCGGTGGTCCGGCTCGGGATAGCGCCGCCCCCGAGTGCTGCCAACCGGAAATCGCAGGCGCGCCAACATGCCGGCCACGCTCTCATTGCGGCGGCAATTGGCTCCAGAGCGTCTGCACCAACTGTCCCACCGGCCCGCCCTGGGTCTTCAGCGGATCCAATAGCTTGCGCGCCTCCGCCGGATTCTTCGTCATGAGGTCTTGTGCCAGCGTGACGGCGGCCTGCTCTTTGGAGACAAAAACCGTGGGGTGCGCCATCAAATCGCGTAGCACCGCCTCTCCATCGCGGTCCTTGCCCTGCGCGAAATAAACCTGGCCCAGCGCCAGCTTGGCCAGCGACGCGTAGTCGGCTCGCCCATTCCGTGCCACTTCCTGGAACGCGCGTTCAGCCTCGACCAGTTTCCCCTGGTCGGCTTGGACGGTACCCAGGTAATACTGCGCGATTTCGCCTTCCGTGGTGCCGCTGTATCGCGCAACAATACCGGAAAACGCCTGGATAAGGGCTTGGTCCTTGGCGGCCTCGGTTGGAAAACTGGGTCCTCCCCTCGGATCGGCCGGACCCACCGGAGCCCGCTCGAGCTCGATGGCATGGGATAGCGCCTGTTCCCGGCCGGTTCGTTGGTGGCGCGAATAAGTCAGATAGCCCAACACCAGGGCCGCAACCGCTATCGCAATAGCGCCGTAACGGACGATCTCCTTGCGGTGCTCTTCAAAGAAACTGACTGTATGTTCGACTTCGAGGGCGAACTTGTCGCTTTTTAACTCTTTACGGGTGATTCTAGCCACGAAAACCTCAAACTGTTGGAAAGGTTTATGATATCATGCCAGCGCTCTACCTTATGGCGCCATTGGGTCTCGCAACCAATGCGAGAATGGCAGAGATGCCACGCCTTGCCGCTTCCGTCGAACAGGTGCCGCACTCCCGCATTCGCGAACTGGCGGAAATCGCCATGTCGATGGAGGGTGTCCTGCGCCTCTACTTCGGCGAGTCCAACCTGCCCACCCCGGATTACATCAAGCGGGCCGCCCACCGCGCCATGGAGGATGGTTACACCTTTTACACCGAAAACGCCGGTTTGCTTTCGCTGCGGCGAGCGCTGGCCGGGCACTATCGTAATCTGCAGGGCGTGGATCTGGACCCGGCCTCCGAAATTGTGGTCACCGCTTCGGGCGTGCAGGCTCTGAATGTGGGAATCCGTTGCGTGCTCGATCCTGGCGACGAGGCGCTGGTGCTCACGCCGGCCTGGCCCAACGGCGCTTCCATCGTCGCCATGGCGAATGCCGTGCCGCGCGAGATTCCGCTGCCGTTGCGCGGCGGGCGCTACCGAGTGGATTTCGATGCCTTGGAAGCGGCGGTCGGGCCGCGTACGCGCCTGTTGATTTACAATTCGCCGTCGAATCCGTTGGGTTGGGTGGCCAGCGATGCCGAGCAGCAGGCGCTGCTCGATTTCGCCCGCCGCCATGGCCTATGGCTGCTGGCCGACGAAGTCTACGACCGCCTCTACTATGCGGGGGCCGGATTGGGTGAGCCGGTGCCTTCCATTCTGCGCCGGGCCACGCGCGATGACGCCGTCATGGTGGTGCATTCGTTCTCGAAAAGCTATTGCATGACCGGCTGGCGGCTCGGCTACCTCATCGCGCGGCGCGACCTGGCGGCCAAAGCGACCCAACTGAACGAGTTCATCATCTCTCACGCGCCCAGCTTCACCCAGAAAGCCGGCGAGGCCGCGCTGGCGGAAGGCGAACCGGAACTTCTCCGCATGCTCCACCGGCTGAAAGAGAATCGCGATCTATGCTTGGAAGCCCTCGGCGGGATGCCCGGCGTGACCGTCCCCAAACCCGACGGCGCTTTCTATTTATTTCCGCGGATCGAAGGTGTCGAAGACTCCTTCGCTTTTTGCCGGCGACTGCTGGAGGAGACGCGCGTTGGACTGGCGCCGGGCGTTGCGTTCGGCGCGGGCGGGGAAGGATCGGTGCGCATCTGCTACGCCGCCGAACGGGCTATTCTGGAGCCGGCCATGGAACGGCTGCAAAAGTTCTTGCGAGCCGGGCGTTAGTTCCCGCATTATTACCGTTAAGGAGAACACCAGAATGCTAAAAGGCTTCAAGCAGTTCCTCATGCGCGGGAATGTCGTTGACCTGGCAGTCGCGGTGGTGATGGGTGCAGCTTTTGGAGCTGTCGTGACCGCGCTCGTCAAGGACCTGATCACGCCGTTGATCGCGGCCCTCGTGGGAAAGCCCGACTTTTCGGCGATTGGCTTTTCGGTGAACAACAGCAAGTTTCTGATCGGCGATTTCGTCAATGCACTGGTCTCGTTCCTGCTGGTGGCTGTCGCGGTCTACTTCTTCGTGGTAGTGCCGGTAAATGCATTTGTGGCCCGCATGCGGCGCGGCGAGGCGCCGCCCGATCCGACCACCAAGAAATGCCCCGAGTGCTTGAGCGCCATTCCCGTGGCTGCCAAACGCTGCGCATTCTGTACCAGCGTGGTGGGGGTGTAACAGGCCGCCCGTCTGCGCCGGAACCAATCCCCCACCCCCGGTGTCTACTTGGGAAACGAAGGAGACGCCGCATGCTGGATGTTCGCGGGCTGACCAAGAAGTACCGCCGGGATGCGGTGGTCGATCACGTTACTTTCACCGTGCCCGATGGAAAGGTTACTGGATACCTCGGCCCCAACGGCTCCGGCAAATCCACCACGGTCAAAATGCTTGCCGGCTTGCTTCAGCCCACGTCCGGCCAGATTCTGTGGAACGGCTGCGACATCCGCCAGGACATGATCGCGTTCAAGCGCCGTTTGGGCTACGTGCCGGAAGAGGCCTTCGTTTATCCTCATCTGACCGGTCTCGAACACCTCCAGCTCATCGGCCGCCTGCGCCAATTGCCTGAACGTCTGGTGGAACGGAAAGCCAACGAGTTGCTTCGCCTGTTATGGCTCCACGAACACCGCTATTCGCCCATTTCCACCTACTCGAAGGGCATGAAGCAGCGCGTTCTCATCGCCGGCGCGCTGCTGCACGATCCCGATCTGCTGATCTTCGACGAACCGCTTTCCGGGCTCGATATCAGCTCCGCTCTGCTGCTCCATGAGCTCATCGCCGCTTTGGCCCGCCGCGGCAAGACCATCCTTTACATCTCTCACGTACTCGAAATCACAGAGAAGGTCTGCTCGCGCGTAGTCATGCTGTACCAGGGCAAGGTGGTGGCCGATGATGAAGTCGGCCGGCTGCGCGAGCTCATGCACCTCCCCTCGCTCGAACAGATCTTCCGGCAGTTGGCGCGGCAGGAGGATGTGAGCGCGGCGGCGCGGGAGATCGTGGCGCTGATTCAGGAGGCCGCATGAACTCCTGGTTCGCTCTGTTGGTGCGGCATTTCATCGCCCGCTTCTTCGATAACGAAATCGTCGCGCAATCGACGGACATGGCCACCAACATGGTGCAGGCGATCGGCGTGGCGGCCACCCCCGGCATCTTCCTGGGCCTGTACATGCTGCCCCAAACTCTGCGCTTCGACCGACCCTTTGCCTGGCGCTGGGGCCTGGTGGACGATTGTTACTACTTCGTCCTCTATTCCATGGTGGTCATGGCCTTGGTGATGGTGCTGGAGTGGGACGCGCTGTTTCCCGATCGCCGCGATTACCTCATCCTGACGCCGCTGCCCGTGCGGTCGAATGCGATTTTCACGGGCAAGGCCGTGGCTCTCGTCGGCTTGGTGGCGATCTTCCTGGTGGCGGGGAATTTTTTCGGCATGCTCCTCTTGCCGCCCATGATCAGCACTTCTCTCTTCATACTGCCGCGCATCGCCTGGGCGCATTTCGCCGCGGTCGCCGGCGCCGGCGCGTTCGTGGCGCTGGCCTTCGCCGGCTTGCAGGGCATTCTCATCAACGTGCTCACGGCCCGCGCTTTCCGCCGTATTTCACCCTGGGTGCAGATGGCCGCCATGGGCTTGGTGATCACGGTGATGTTTCTCACGCCGTTGGTTTGTACCCTGATGCGTCCCATGATTCTGACCAACCATCCCATGGCGCGGTGGTTCCCGCCCTTCTGGTTTCTCGGCCTCTATTTCGACCTGCTGCCGGGGCACCCGGCGGGTCCCGCTTTTCATCAATTGGCGCTCCATGCGGAGCGCGGCTTATCGATCGCGGCGGCGGTAGTGGCCGTGACCTATGTGGCCGGCTACCGCCGCCACGCACGCCGTGTGATGGAAGGCCTCGAGACCGCGGGCGGTGGCCCGGGCCGTTTGCGGCTGGCTTTGGAGCGCGCCGCCAACCGCTGGCTGCTGCCGCATCCGCTCGAGCGCGCCACGTTCCACTTCATCAGCAATACCATTCTGCGCAATGCCCGCCAGCGCCTATTTCTGGCCCTCTACGCGGGTGTCGCCTTCGCCCTGGCGCTGCCCAGCGTGCTTTGGGCGGGAGAGCGCCACGGAGCGCCGGCGCTGATTTTCTTTGCCGCCGGCATGGCCACCGTGCCGCTCACCCTCACGTTTTTCGCCGTCACCGGACTGCGCGCTGCCTTCAATTTCCCCGCCGAACTGCGCGCCAACTGGATTTTCCAGGTGGCGGAGAACCAAGAGAACTCCCGCCATCTGCGGGCTGTGCGCAAATGGGTGGTGGCGATGGCGCTCGTACCGCTCACCCTGCTGCTCGCGCCTTGGGAAGTCTACGTGCGCGGGTGGTGGCTGGCGTTGGTCCACCTGAGCTTTGCGTTTCTCTTGGGCCTGCTGATGATCACCCTGCTGCTGGTGTGGTTTCGCAAAATCCCGTTCACCTGTTCCTACTTTCCAGGCAAAACCAGCATGGCCACCACCGCTCTCATCTATTTGATCGCGTTTACCATCTATAGCCAGAGCATGACCGGCATCGAAGAGGTGCTCATCCGCGCGCCCGTGGCGCTGGCGATCTGTTATTTCGCCGGCTTTGTATCCTTGTTCGGCCTGGCGCTTCTCGAAAGGCGCGAACTCGCCATCGACGCCGTATTGATCTACGAGGACCAGCCGGAGCCGGTCGTTCGCAGTTTGGAGTTGGGATAGGAAACGGCTTGCTGAGGGCGCCGTTCGGTCAGAACGTCGCTGCCGAGCCGGGACAGCGCAGGTTTGCGGGAAGTAATCCGCGGGTCCTCCAATCATCGGCCGGGCTTTAGATCGACTCCGACTGCTTTAGGATCTCTTTGCGGAGTTCCAGGCGTCGTGCGTCGTTTATGCCTAAAACTTGAACCGTGGCGCGCCCGATTGGGCTGATGCCAACGATACGCACGCCTTCGAAGGCGAAATGTTCGGACCATGGATCGCGCCGCGGATGAAACAAAGATGCGGTTTGCCCCGTCAGAGGATCGATTCCTGTCAGGTTCGGGCCTTTATGAAGATTGCATCGGTGACACGCTAACGCCAGATTATCCGCATCGTCGGAGCCGCCGTGTTGCTTCGCCACGATGTGCTCAACATGGTGCGTGAGGCTGCTATACCCCTGGGGCAGATGGCAGTATTCGCAACGCTGGCCGGCCCGCCGCCGGACAAGGTCCCGTGTCGTCGCGTCCATCCGCTACTGAATCTGCGAGGCCAAGTGCAGTTGGGCTTTGATCTTGAGAATCGAGATGAAATCCGCGGCGTTGATCAGCGCCTCGTATTCCGAGCGCTCGTTATCGCTAAGTGTGCCCTCATTGGCACGTTCCGCGAGTGTGTCGATCCGCTCCTGAACGGGCGGGTCGACCTTGAGATCGAGGATTCGGCGTGCGGATGCCGCGTCGAGGCAACGGCTCAAAGGCTCCAAAAGACCATCCAGGCCACTTGCAGCGCTCATGTCATTACGTTAGCACGGAACGTCGTGCGGGCCGAACCTTGAGACCGAGACTGCAAAATCGGGGTTTGGGCTTGCGCTGAGCCCCCGTGGCACTTGAGGCGTGTCGCAATTACAGGGGCGAAGTCGCATGCTTGTGGAGAGCAAACCGCCCGAACGTCGCACGGAAGGGGCAACCGCGCAGGAACGCTCCGTGTGTCCCCGTCTTCCACCCGCGGGAACAAATCTGCTTACCGCAGCGTCTGAGAAACCGGGGCCGGACTACGGCAGGGGCCCAATGCCGCCGTCTCGGACGAGACGATGAACACTACTGACTATTATCCCTATCGAACCGCGGCGGCGAGAGATCTCTGCTGCCGCTACCTCGACGGCCTGGCCGCCGACCAGTGGCCGATTGTGTCGGAAGAGCGCATGGTGCCGACAACCTTCGGCGCAACATTCGTTCGCATAAGCGGCCCACCTGCCGCGCCCGCGCTTTTCCTGCTGCACGGCGCCGGGGCGACTTCGCTCATGTGGTCGTCGAATATCGAAGCCCTATCCAGGGAGTATCGAACGGTGGCGGTTGACCAGATCGGAGAGTTCGGCAAGAGCGTTTGCGCCAAGCCGGTCCGGACTCTCGAGGACCTCATCGCGTGGCTGGATGAACTCATCGCGGCATTGGAAGCGCGCCAGCGGGTCAGTCTGATTGGCATGTCGTACGGGGGAGCGTTGGCGGCGCAATATGCCTTGCATTTTCCAGAGCGCCTCGATAAGGTGGTTCTCCTCGCGCCCGGTGCGACCGTTCTGCGGCTCCCGGCCGAGTTTTGGGTGCGCTTAATCGCGCTCGCTGTCACCAGGCAAAGGGGCCTGCGAGCGTTTTTCCGGTGGATCTTCGCGGATGCGGCGCGCACGGACCCACAATGGATTGAATCGATGGTCGAGCTGTTGTCGATGAACATGCGGAGTGTCGAGCGGCACAAGACTCCGATTCCGCCGGTGTTGACCGATGCCGAATGGAGAAGTCTGCGGCCCCCCACATTGTTTCTGGTCGGTGAAAACGAGGTCATTTACTCCGCCGAAAAGGCCGTGCGCCGCCTGAAGCGAGTGGCTCCCCAGGTCACGGCTCAGATAATTCCGGGCGCCGGTCACGATTTGCTCTTTGCACAGACAGCGGCGGTCAATGAGAGTATCCTCCGGTTTCTGAAAGAGGAGCATGCGCCGTCGAAGCCGCTGGGGGCTTGCGCCGGCTGAAAGTGGGTTGATCCGGACGGGTAGATGGCGGGACGGAATGGACGCAAGTCCGCGGAAGGCGCGGATGCCGGAGTTGGGCGGACGCGACGGCGACTTGTGCGTACTAATCGCGGCACTCTTCTCGCCCGTTTTGAATCACACCACCCGAGCGGTCGGAGCTACGCCGCCTATTCCGTGAGAAGACCTGGGAGATCAGTGTCCCTTAAGTTCGTCTGGAACGTGACCCGTTACTAGGAAGTCGTATAGATGAACCAGGTCAATCCCCAACTCCCATACATTATCGTGCGAGAGACCGGCTCCAGGGAAGACGCCGTATCGACTCGCTGGGTGAACCGTCTTTATCCGGTCTTCGTAGTAGTCCGGGAAGTAACCTTCAGAAGCAAATTGATTGTCGAACACGTCGTCAAGGAAGTCGCCCGCATCCTTCGCAGTGGGCCTCTCAATTCCCTGCGCGCGCAGCATCCCCTTGACGATTTCAAAACTTGCCTCCATTGAGACCCACAATGACATGCCTGCGCTCTCAGTGAATTCGCTAAACGAGAAGAGCATCAAAGCCCGTATGAGAGCACCCAAGCCGCGAATCATGAGGTGATTAGACACGTCTAGGGCGTCGAAAACCTCACGTTGATGTCCGTACCGAAGGCTCGCGTACTCATTGAACGAGTACGCACTGCCTCCGATGAGCGGTGGGTTATGTAGTTCTCGGTACTGACCTTCTCCTTGGAGGAAAACACGAAACTCGGTCATCAGCTCATCCAACGCCCCACCCACGGATAGATCGAAGCCAGCGTCCGGCCGTTCCATTGCCAACAGGGTGGGATACAGGCAAATGGAGCCGGAATCAGGAACCCGCGAGAGGATCACGCTCGCAAGAAGGCGGACTTCAAATGGGGACAGGAACTCGATTTCGGAGTAGTAATCTTCGGGAAGTTGAACCTTCCTGAATGCAGTCAGTATGGCACAGACATCATGTGAGAGGACCATCGCGGCCTCACTGTGGCGAAAACCTTCGGTCGGATAGGTGCCTAACGGTGAGAGCAACCTCACCGTTACACCCTGCTCGAGTGGCTGACGCGCCTGCGCGTAGCCGATCATCTCGTTCACAGATATCCGGCCCGCGCCCTGCTCCGGTAACCCTTCACCCATTATTCCTTTCTAGCGCGGTTCATCGGACGCTGCAAACGGCAGCATTTTCCAATCCAGAAATGAGCCTGAAATCGGGAATTGATTCCAGTGCGAGGTGAGCCTGAAACCGCTGTTTGATTCCAACGCGGGATGAGCC
>Ga0326728_10004457_pt1 | contig 41393 bp, 33 predicted proteins | sample MB3enrmetagenome_FD_207602 | JGI IMG/M metagenome (GOLD analysis project Ga0326728, IMG submission 207602) | Lab enriched peat soil microbial communities from McLean, Ithaca, NY, United States - MB31MN | ecosystem: Environmental > Terrestrial > Soil > Wetlands > Peat | place: USA: New York... | reverse complement strand
CGTTGTCGAAGGTGGTCCCAAAGGGGTTTTCACCGGCAGGCGCGGCGGTGAGGCGCAGCCGGATAACGGCGCTCTTGCCCGCATCCACGGCCAGCATATAATGGGCGGCAGCCTTGGTGCCTTCCAGATCCGGATTCACGGCTTCGGTCCGCCCCTGCACCAGGTACTCGTGGAATGCATCCTTTACATAGGGCGTGACATTAGGGCTGCCAAAGATATGTTCTTCGTTCGTTTCATTTTCGGTGAAAAGCAGCGCCGGGTCGCCTTCGCAATACAGGACACAGTCGCTCAGGGATTCCTGAAAGAGCGGATCGGTGTGGTGGGCATGTATCACTTTCTGTTTCAAATCGTCCAGCCGCCTCAAAATCGGTTTGGACCCACCATCCGGCCAGGACCACGTATTGCGAAACCAGACGGTCGGGAGTACGTGAATGAGCGCCTTATCCGGCCCGCGATTCCACACGGTGATCTTTATCAGCAAATCTTCCGGGCCTGCTTTGGCATACTCCGCGAAGACGTCGAAGTAGCGGTCGCCCTTAAACACGCCGGTATCGAGGAGTTCGTACTCCATCTCATTGCGGGAGCGCCGACGGTTGGTCTCCACCAGGTCGGAATAGGGATACGCCGCCTGTGGATACTTGTAGAGAAATTTCATGTATGAATGAGTGGGCGTGCTGTCCAGATAGAAGTAATACTCCTTGACATCCTCGCCGTGGTTCCCTTCACTGTTGGTCAGACCGAAGAGGCGCTCCTTAAGGATGGGGTCGCTGCCGTTCCAAAGCGCCAGGGCGAAACACAATACCTGGTGGTCGTCGGATATGCCGCCCAGCCCGTCCTCGCCCCAGCGGTAAGCGCGAGAGCGGGCATCGTCGTGGCTGAAATAGCTCCATGCCTCACCGTTGTCGCTGTAATCCTCGCGCACCGTTCCCCACTGCCGCTCACTCAAATAGGGACCCCATTTTTTCCAGACAACACCTGAGTTCCGGCACTCATCCAGCCGCTTCATTTCGGCAACTTTCGGCGGATCACTCATTACTTGCCTCCCATAGTATCATGCGAGCATCTGGCTCGGTGGACTGACGGCTTCTTGAATGGGATAAAGATCATCACATCTGAGACATGGTTAAGTGTGACTTCTATAAGCGCAAATGAAGGCTTTTCAAGATAATCGGCAAATTTTATTTTAGCCGGCGCAGCGCCTTCCACAGTTTGCAACAATGAGGGAGTTTGGCTCTGAAGATGGTCTAATCGGCTGGAATAATGGATGGGTTGGTACTTTTGGCGGTGCAGGGTTTCGAACCCCGGACGCTACGGATATGAGCCGTATGCTCTACCACCTGAGCTACACCGCCATTGAACCTATAACGTTTAAGTGAAATCCGGCACAAAGTCAATATCAAAACCGGATCGGGCGCGGCCCGGGGGACTTTTGATGGTTTCCCGATTGGGTTTGACAAAAACATACCCTTCGGGTAAATTTTTTAATTCATTGATGAGAAGAGCTTTTTCGGGTACTTAATGCGCGTCCGCTTCATCTTTCAGGGTGAATCCGATTGTTCGATGCCATCGCCGGGAATCGGAAAGGAAGTTCAATTTTGAGCGAAAAGCTTTTTGAAGTGAAAATAGCCGGCAGTTTTGCCGCCGCTCATAACTTGAAATGCTTTCGCGGCAAATGTGAGAATCTCCATGGGCACAATTGGAAGATTGAAGTGGTGCTTCGGGGCAAGTCTCTGGATAAAGGCGGCATACTGGTCGATTTCGGAGAAATGAAGGCCGCCACCAGGGAGGTCCTTGAGGAACTGGATCACAAGTATCTGAACGAATTGCCCTTTTTTTCGCAGAATAACCCATCTTCCGAAAACATCGCCCGTTTTATTTTCGAAAGACTCTCTGAAAAGTTTAACAACGAAAATAGCCGGCTACACAGCGTATCGGCGTGGGAATCCCCCGATGCTTGCGCAACATATATGGAATCTTGAGATATAAGCTGAATGAAAAAGGAGCCTGCCGATGGGAGTTTTCCAACAAAGGACCCAAAGCCATTGTAAATGTATGGCTTTAAGGCCGCCAGTATTATTCTCTTTTATTTTTGTCACCCTGGTCCTGATATTCGTAGCGGCGACAACCGGGCAAGCACTCCAGAAATCAACGCTTGGAACTGTCGAGAGCCCGCCGGCGGAGCAATCGAACCCGGAGCAGCAGCCCGCGGCCGGTGAAAAGGCCCCTGCCGCCCGGGAGCACCAACCTGCCGTGCCAACCCAACCGCCGGCGCCAAAGGCGCAGCCGCATGCCGGGACTCCGCAACCGGAAGCCCTGCCGCGCGCACTTCAAGAAGAACCTGGCGCAAAACACGCGCCGGCCCCTGGAGCCGCGGGACATGAGGAGGCCCAAAACGAGGAAAAACACGTACATCTTCCCGAGATTTCTCCTATCCCGGGGGTAACATTTGTCGATACCCTGATAAAATTGATGGACTACGAACTCAATGTGAGAACGCTGGGCTGGAGGCCGAATGACATCATAATCGGCCGGTTTACCGACAATATTAACAACTACCAGCTCGGGGTCCTTGAAGCCGTCCGGTTCACCACTCTTCGGCTAAAAGACAGTCTTACCAGATTGGGTGAGGCCGATTCATACGATCCCGACCTCGAACAGGCAGTCAATCTTTTTATGAACAGCGCCACGTCATGGTGGTTTCCATCGGCGGAAAGTTCATACAGCAAAGCAATTGAGCACCTGAAAAAATTCAAAACCAAACTCGAGAAGGGCCAGCGGAATTTTTACTACCGGCGAGACACACTTGTTTCGCTGCTTGCCACTTACAAGGACCTGGCGGGAAATGTAAACAGGACGCTGGTTATGCCGACCGGGTGGTTCCAGGCCGTCGATTACTTCTATTATGCAAAGGGCCAGGCTCATGTCTATTTCGAACTCTTGAAAGTCTGCCGGGTGGGATTCAAGAACCAGTTGGCCACGATGCATGGAACGGACATAATGGACGACGCGCTGCACGAGCTTTCTATCGCGGATAGGATAGAGCCCTGGATAGTATTTAATTCCGATCTCGACGGATTTTTTGCAAACCACAGGGCCAATCTGAATGCGCCTTTGAGCGAAGCGGCGCATTTACTCGGTGAGTTGAGTTTGCTGTAGCCTTAAGAAGAGCGCGGGACGGTTCCCGGCCTGTTGTCCAAGACTAAGATGCCGGATTGAGAAACAATTTCCCTAAAGAAGCTGGACCCCGGCTCAAAAGCGCTGCCGGGGTGACGGTTAGAAATAGATCTTTCTGCCGGCCAAAGAGTGTCGCGCACGGTGAGTTGCACCCAAGGAGGTAAAACATTCATTCAAAAAATCCCCCGGGAGAAAGGCTGGTTTTTTCATCTATTTCAGCTTCCTTAAGATTCAGGCCGAAATTTTTTGCCTTTTTCGCAGCGCCGTCCAGTAAATGAAAGCGTCTACCTCTGAGCGGTCTTTTCCGGTCAACTTCGCGCAAATTTCGCGATATGCGAGAATTTGAAACCGATATGTTTCAGTTTCGCTTCGGAAGAAATCCTCGACCGATTCGCCTTCCAGCGGCCTGGACGTTTTAAAATCGACCAGGTTCCATTTTCCATCGATCCGCGCGGCAAGATCAATGATCCCCGAGTAGAGCACACCCTCTCCATGGGGGCATTCCACCGGCCATTCCACTCTCAGGCTTTCGGCAGGGACGTGGTAAAAGGCCTGAAGCCAGGGATCTTCCAGACATGATTGAACTTCCGAAAAAGCGCCATTGGCAATTTCCAGGGATGCCGGATCATCGATTCCCAGCCGACGAAGAATGGCGCCTGCTCCTTTAAGCGAAGGAAGGATGCCTCTTTTGCCAAACTCGGCGAGCAAACCGTGCACGAGCGTGCCACGGGCGGCGGCGGTGGCGGGGCCACGGCCAACGGCTGTGCTGCCCCGTTTGAAGTCCGCCAGGCCGGAAGGCGAGACAACGTTGAAAACCGGCCTTTCACGCTCAAATTCCGCGGGGGCCATCTCCGCCGGCGTGCCTTCGATTCGAGTCGCCTCCCCGGCGCCGAGATCGGGTTCCACCTGAAGAAAGAAACGGCCGATGCTCAGGGAGCTTTTCCATTTACCGACATTAACGCATTCGGGTTCTTCCGGATAAGTAATGCCGTCGATATGGCTGAGCCGATCGATCTCATAATGGCGGCTGAGCCAGCCCAGGGGACTTTCCGCCTCGGTTGAAAAAGATTTTCCGTTCTTTTTGACCAATCCGCTCATGACGAGTTCGCGTCGCGCGCGCGTAGCCGCAACGTAGAAAAGCCTCCGGGCTTCGCCCAGTTGTCTTCTCGATCTCAACTTGCGCAACAGGACATACAAAGGGTCCTTTTCACCCGTCAGGCGGCCGGGTCTGGTTGCCAAAAGGAAGTCGCCGCTGCCGGGCGCCCGTTCCAGAATGTATGGAGGCGACTGGTCTTTTCTTCCACTTTGAGGGTCCCAGTCGAGGAACGGAATGAAAACCGAATCGAATTCCAGCCCTTTGGCCCCATGGACGGTCGAAAGAACGATGTTTGACGTGGCGGTGTCCGGGTCCACCGGTACATAGGCTTTATCCAGGATCTGTTCGAGCCGTGCGAGAGTCCCAACGGGTTCCCCCTGTTCGGCGTCCCCGAGCATCTTGAGAAAACGGCGGCAACAGTTCAGACCCAGGCTCCCCCACTTCGATCCAACCGTATACGCTCCGTTCAGTTCCAGCCACGCGGACTCGATAACGTCCGCCAGTGGTTCATGTCCGAAATGACGTCTGGCGCCTTCCAGCGCCTGCCAAAAAGATCCGACTTCTTCATCGTGTTGCGCAAAAGAGCTTATTTTTTCGATCCAGAGGGGCGGGTCCTCGCACGATATGGCGTGAATTCGATCAAAATCGAGACAGAACCAGGGACTTCGCAGTTGAGCGGCCCACGCAAGATCGTCCTGGGGCAGAACTATTCCGCGGCAAAGCTGCCACAGGTAATGGACTTCGGGCCTCTCTACGAGCTTCAATCCTTCTTGCACCTGCACGGGGACCCTTTTTTGCTGGAGTGCTTCCAGGTAGACCGGCAGATGAGCGCGCGAGAAGAGAAGAATTGCCGTCTGCTGATCACGGCCGTTTTTCTCCAAGCGCCTGGCTATTGTTCCGGCCAGCCACTGCGCTTCCCTTTCCCTTGCGCTCTCGCGGCAGGGCCATTCCATAAAAAGAGCAAGTTCGATCGGGGCAAGGTCCGGAAGAACGGTTGTCCCTGGTGAAATCCTTGCCGGGCTGAAAGGGACTTCGTCGAACTCGGATCTAGGCCGGGCCATGACCGTGTTTCCGAAGACTTCATTGCACCATTCGATCAAGTGCGGTTGGGAGCGGAAATTCGTATCGAGCAAAAGAGGCTCAAAGCTGATCCTGCTTCCGCCATCCACGGGAAGCCCCTGATCGGCTGCCTCCATAAACAATTTCACTTCCGCATTGCGGAAAGCATAAATCGATTGCTTAGGGTCGCCGACCAGGAAAAGCGTACGGCCGTCACCGTCCGACCAGCCGGAGCACAATTTCCGCAAAAGCTCCCACTGTTCCCGGTTTGTGTCCTGGAACTCGTCAACGAGAATGTGCCGAATCTGCTGATCGAGTATAAGCTGGAGGTTCGAGGGATCGGCGTCGTTAAAAAGACGCAGGGCTGCAAGCTCCAAAGCCGCGTAATCAAGCGCCCGCCGGGCGCCTGCCCGGGCATCGTAGATTTTCAGGACCGAATGCAATAAAACGACGAGGTCCCAGAGAGTATCGAAATCCGTCAGCGGTTTGTCGTGAGTGGGAAGCCTGCGGATAAGGTGGAGCCTTTGGGCGGTCTCAGGTGAAATATTTTGAATGGCGCAGCACCACTCGGTTTCCCCGAATCCGCTGTAAAAGCCGCTTTTGGGGCCGAGCCGCGCCCTTGGAGCGCCTTTTTGGGTCAGAAAAGTGTCGGCCATGCAGATCCACAGCGGAAGAGATTCCCAATCAGGAGAAGGAATATCCGCGGGAAGATCGCATGCGGCCGGTGCTCCTTTCCGGCCGGTTTCTTCGATGAACTCAGCCCACTGGCGCCCCAGTTCGCATGCTTCAAAATCGGTCTTCAGCAGCTTCAGTTCAGTTTCCGCCAGCGCTCGAACCCCGGCCTCCAACCGGCCGGAGGCGCGGTCCCGGCGAAGGACCTGCACCAGTTCCAGCAATCCGCCCCGCCTTTTTACCAGACCCGCCATTTCCCCTTCCAGGCTGGACCAGGAATTATTCAGATAAAGGAGGCGGTTCATAAGAGCTCGGCGCGCCGAGTCGCCCTCCGTGCCGGATGCTATTTCCTGGAGAGCTTCGCTCACGGTCTCACGAAGAAAGAACTCCTGTTCGTTGTCGTCCATGAGACGGGAACCGGGGGCAATGCCGGCTTCCAGCGGTGCCTGAGAAGAGATTGTGTAACAGAAGGAGTGAAAAGTCCTGATGTTTAGAATTTCCCCGGCGAGGAGCAATTCTTCCATCTTGCCGTGCGCCGCCAGGGCTTTTGAAGCATAATCGAGCAACTCCGCCTCGGCCGGATTTTCAGCCGCCGCTCCCCTTTTTGCTCTTTCGAGGCAGCCCCTTACCCTTTCACGCATTTCGGCTGCCGCCTTATTCGTGAAGGTGAGCGCCAGGATCTGCTGAGGGTTCGCGACAAGACCCAAAAGGCGAAGAAACCGGGCGGCAAGCAGAAAGGTCTTGCCTGAACCGGCCGGGGCCGTGAGGTGAAAATTGCCCTTCGGATTCAGTGCCCTGCTGCGCTCTTCGGCATCTGAGAGAACGACCATCGGTATCCTCGTGTGCAACGCACATCGGCAACGAGTTGCCGGTGCCGCACGCGTGGTCTGTGACCTCGTGAAGATTGGCCTTTTTGAATTAAATTTGGGATATTATCGCGCCTCTTGCGCTTCGCGCCCGGATATAGCAAGTATCCGGGCCACCCGAGGCTGTTCTTTGGTCGCGTCTGCTTTAGCTTTCCGCGTCCCCGTGTCACCTCGTCCCCGCGTCAGTCTTCTTATGCGTCATCGTGTCTGCTGTTTCGTGCCTCTTGCGCTTCGCGCCCGGATATAGCAAGTATCCGGGCCACCCAGGGCTGTTTTTTGGTCGTGGCTGCTTTAGCTTTCCGCGTCAGTCTTTGGCGGCCCGGCCACACGTAACGTTTTCCGAACTCCGTTCGAGAAGTTCTTTTGCGTGCTCGCGCACCCTTTCGGATATGGAAATCCCTCCCAGCATCCGGGCAAGTTCTTCCGAACGTTCCTGATCCGTCAGCATTCGGATTGTCGTGGCGGTCTCGTTGTCACCGGCCTGCTTTTTTACCAGGAAATGCCATTTGCCGTAGCAGGCTATCTGAGGAAGATGCGTAATACAGACGACCTGGTGCCGTTCGGAAAGCTTTTTCAGTTGAACTCCCACGAGTTCCGCGGTGCGGCCGCCGATTCCAGCGTCAACTTCGTCGAAGATCAGCGTTTCGGCTTCGTCTTTTCTACTTGCAAGAGTCTTAAGGGCGAGCAGCAGCCTTGAGAGTTCGCCGCCGGAGGCCACCTTGACCAGGGGTTTCAAGTCCTCGCCCGGATTTGCCGAGAGCAGAAACTCTATTTGATCGAGACCGGTCGGAGAAAATAGTGGGGAATCTTCATCCCGGCTGCAAAAATGCGTGCCGAAACGCGCATGCGGCATATCGAGCCCGGCAAGGCCGGCCGTAACTTCCGCTGATAGCCTCGATGCGGCTTCAACCCGTTTGAGCGAAAGGGCGCCGGCCTTCTCCAGGTAGTCGAGTCGCAGGGATTCGACTTCCTTTTCCAGTTCTTCTTCCCGCAGGCTTGATTCTTCGCCCCTGCCCGCCATTTCCCGCAGCTCTTCAAGCCTTGCGGACATTTCGTTTGCGCCCCGGCCATACTTTTTCCCCAGCCTTTCAAGAAGCGCAAGCCGGTCTTCGACTAATGCGAGCCTTTGAGGGTCGAAAACTATCCTTTCCGCGTACTGCCGAAGAGCGTGGGTCAACTCATCGAGATTAATTCTGGCTTGCCGGAGGTATTCGTCGAGCCCTTTCTGAGATGCGTCAACAGTGAAAATCGACCCAAGGATTTTATCGACCTCCGAGAGCCGCTCCAAAATGGACCCTTTATCGGAGTAGAGGGCTCCGACCGCGGTTTGCGATGCGGAGGTCAAAACGGAGGCATTTTTCAGGACCAGGCGTTCGCGTTCGAGTTCCGTGTCTTCGTCCGGCTGAATCTTCGCAGCTTCAAGCTCTCCTATTTGAAAGCGGATGAAATCCATCTCGGCTGCTTTTTGCTCCCTTGCCCGCTTCATTCGGGCCAGCGCTTCGCGCTTGTCCCGCCATGCCGAGTGGACATCCCGCACGTCCGAGCACACGGAATCGAGGGCCGCGAAAGCGTCGAGAAGGCCCAAGTGCGTCTCGGGATCGAGGAGCCGCTGATGCTCGTGCTGACCGGAAATTGAAATCAAAAGAGGCGAGAGCTGCTGGAGTTGCTGAACCGATGCAGCCTGATCGTTTATAAACACCCTGTTGCGTCCGCTCCTTGCGATGCTCCGCCGGACTATAAGCTCAGGGCCCGATTCGATCCCCCACTGACCGAGATACTCGCCGCAAGGGTTTCCAGGCGGCAAAAGCATGACCGCCTCAACGCTTGCCTCGCCGGCGCCGGTTCGGATCATCTCGCTTGACGCCCGCGCGCCGAGGACAAGATTCAGGGCGCCCACGAGGATCGATTTGCCCGCACCGGTCTCACCCGACAGGACATTGAACCCCTCGTGAAAGCGTATTTCCAGATCGCGGATTATCGCGAAATTGTGTATGGCCAAATCGCTCAGCAAAGGAGACTATTCCCTTTTTAGTGATTGAAAGCGATTTTATCAGCAAAAGAATAAAGGGACAATGCAAAGAGGGCGAGGGCTGAAGGGACGCACGACGAATAGGTCGAGAAAAAAGCCAAGGGGTGTATGGGAAGAGTAAAACAATTCGTTTCACCGTTCGCCATTCACCCCCCGGGTCTTTTTCTTTTACGGGCCGCCTGTCAAAGTCAATCGATTATCGACTGAATGGCGGGTGGATACTCCATCTTCTGAGGCAGGAATATAAGCTCGGGGTCCACGAACTCCCTGAGAACGAAAAGTTCCCTGTAAGTCGGGGCCCGGGTTTCTCCATTGACTCTTTCGACGTTGAGATCGAAGCTGCAGTTTTCGTGCACCTTGGCAACGCTTACTCCAGGGTGGTTCGATGAGAGATAGATAATCCCGTTTTCGTCAAACCTGTATACTCCCATATTGGTAACGACCGCCTCGGGGCCGCAGTTGGCAAAGGGGGTATTTTTCCACACCTCTTTTTTGGGCTTCCATTCACGGGACTTGAAATCCCAGCACCACCAGCCGGGAGTTGTGGTGTAGTCGTTTCTTTCCAGGAACCGTCTTTTTTCCTGGAGAATGATAAAGACCGTCCGGCACGCCATGGCGCCTATATCGGCGTTCCCGCCCGATCCGGTAAATCTGTGGGATGGCGCGAAATAGTCGCCGACCGATGTTACGTTTACCCCGCCGTACTTGTCGATTGCCGCGCCGCCGAGAAATCCAAGCGTAACGTAGCCGCGCTGCAGATAGAAACCGAAGGTATCGACCAGTCCGCCCAAAGTTGAACTCAGGTTTGCCGCCCGCTGGTCGCAGACCGACATGGGAACATGCATCGTTTTGCCGTCGCAGACCCCGGACTCATAGATAAGGAGGGCGTGCGGAGCATTGAGCAGGTTGGCGGTCATGATTCCCACCATCGGAAGGCCCGTCCCGGCAAACACTATGTCGTCGTTGCGAACCTCATGGGCTACGGCTATGGCCATCAGTTCGGGCAGGAGGAATTCTCCGTTTTTTGCAGGTTCGTCGGGTATTTTGTCGACCAGTTCCATTAACTCTTCCATCGATTTGCTCATATCGGTCCCCCTTCCTTTAAAAACCGCTTCTTGCGACGGACAAAGGCATTTTCATCCTGGGAGCGGGTTTCTTGCCTCTCATCATCCGGGTGCTGTAGCCCGTCACGCTGTCGGCCTTGAGGTCGAGCAGGTTCTTGGCGCCGAGTTTGACGATGAAGTCTTCCCAGTTCTTTGGCCCGAACACCCATTCATCCAGCCATTTTTTCAGGTCATCCTCGTTCCTGGACGCTGCGTCCATACTTCTCATGAATGGCGCGTCATAGTCGTAGTAAAATGGGACCGCGCTGGGGAAAGCGCCCCAGGGCTGCACCACTATACAGTCCACCGTGAAAAACGGGATCTGGTTTGTTTCGGGAGTCTTGCGCATTTCGGATTCGGGGACCAATTCTTCACAGACCACGACTACCTTGTCGGCTGCAAAGGCGATTTCCTTGTCAATCGTGCCTACGCCGCGCCATCGCGCCGTTCCCTTGTCGCCCGCCTGTGCGACATGGAGAACGGCCACCTCAGGCCTTGCGGCAGGCAGGAGCACCACATCGCCGTCTCCGAAAAAGGGGTCTTCCATTTGGATGAATTTCTTCTTTGCAATGCGCGGGTTTTTGCCGTCACGGAGTCCAGCGCGGCCGAGCGCATCATAATCCGGATTGTAGAGGTCCGAACCCAGAGGCGCATAGTAGGGAATGAAAGGCGCGCCAATCGCTCCGGCAAGGTATCTCATGGCCATTGCCCCGTGGGCGTAATCTTCTAAAATGATCTCTTTGGCCTTGTAGCGCCTTTCAAGATTTATGTCCAATTTCCCCGCCATCTCCCCCCAACCCATCCAGTCGGTTTCATATATCTTCATTGCCCCGACTGCATTGAGGAGCCATGTGCAGCAACTGCCGTGGCGATCCATTATATGCAGGTCCCTGACCCCCTGCCTGACCGTCTCCCAAGCGAATGCAACCGGATTTCTGTTGAACCCGGTAAATCCGCTGTAAGCGCAGATCACTCCATCGCGCATATATTTTTTAACAGCGTCTTCGAGAGAAAGGATCTCCACCTGTTTTCTTTGCATTAGTTCCCGTGGCATGGGTTAACCTCCTCCTTTTGAAAATGGTGAGTAGAAATGAGAGAAATCCTTGAAAGCTCCAGGCGAGCTGTAGAAGATGCACCTCCTTTGCGCAATTTGGAATGCGAAGGCATTGACGAACGGAATCGGTCCGCCAGAGTGTGAGATTAGAGCCTTACCGGGAAAATATTAGCTTCGATTTTTCGGTGGCCTTGAACAGGGATGGAACCAGTGAGGTCTGGAATGCTCGGAAGAAATCGAAGCCTGACGTGAACGAAAACATCATAGGCTGCAATACAGCTTCAGTCAATGATTTTTGAGTAAGTGGCAATACAGGAAAATGTTACGAATGAGTATGACCTTCGAAATCGTAAACCTCACGTAACAGGAAGATGCGATGGTGGTTTTTGAATGAGTACCGGATACTGGCGCTTACGATTATTTGTAAGAATCGTGTTCGAAATAATCAATGCTGTTAAAGGAATCGGGCCGCTCAGCCTCGATAATGAGGGAAAGCGGCCCGAGATGCATCGATAAGTCAAACCCTATCGCCGAATTACTGAACCGGTTTTTTGTCCGGTTGTTTCTTGTCCGTCGTCGCCGGTTTTGGCGCTGGCGCAGGCGCAGGCTTTGCCGCTGGTGCGGGAGCCGGTTTCATCGCAGGCGCTGGAGCCGTCTTTACGGCTGGAGCGGGAGCGGGTTTTGCCGCGGGTGCGGGAGTCGGTTTTGCCGCGGGTGCGGGAGCAGGCTTAACCGCGGGTGCGGGAGCAGGTTTAGCGCCCGGTGACGGAGGAGGCGTTGCTCCCGGTGCAGGCGGTTTCGCGCCAGGCGTTGGAGGAGGTGTCGCCCCCGTCGGTGGTGGAGGCTTTACTCCCGGTGACGGAGGAGGCGTTGCCCCGGGCGCAGGCGGTTTCGCGCCAGGCGTTGGAGGAGGTGTCGCCCCCGTCGGCGGCGGTGGCTTTACTCCCGGTGACGGAGGAGGCGTTGCCCCGGGCGCAGGCGGTTTCGCGCCAGGCGTTGGAGGAGGTGCTGCCCCCGGCGGCGGTGGGGGCTTTACTCCCGGTGCCGGAGGAGGCGTTGCTCCCGGCGCAGGCGGTTTCGCGCCAGGTGTTGGAGGAGGTGTCGCCCCCGGCGGTGGTGGGGGCTTTACTCCCGGTGCCGGAGGAGGCGTTGCTCCCGGTGCAGGCGGTTTCGCGCCAGGCGTTGGAGGAGGTGTCGCCCCCGTCGGTGGTGGAGGCTTTACTCCCGGTGACGGAGGAGGTGTCGCCCCCGGCGGCGGCGGTGGAGGCTTTACTCCCGGTGCCGGAGGAGGTGTTGCTCCCGGCGCCCCCTTTGCCGCGGACGAAGCTGTCGCAGGCTTGGTGTTTGTCTTTAATTCCGTCTGCTTAAAGGGCGCCTGGCCCTTTGGAGCGTTCACTTTGTCCGGCGGGACCAGCTTGTTGGTCAGTTTCGTTGGAGGCGGTACAGCCGCCTTTGCCAGTGGTTTCGCCGGTTGGGCGGCGGCGGCCTGTTTGAGGCTCTGCGTCGTCAAGCTTTTGGACTCAGTGCCGGCTAAGCGCTCGTTGTGGGCGATTCTCTCGGCGACCACGGCGTGCGGTTTCGCCTCAGGGGCTTTATTTACGAAATTATATCTTGCATTTGTCTGGTTGTAGTTTTTTATCACGGTATTGTTGACTACCGGAGCCGCGTGGAAATTATTGACGATAGTCGTTTGATTGATATTCGTAACTCGTACCGAGCTGTAGTTGTTCACCGAGTAGAACGAATTCTGAGGCACGACTATTGCCGCCGATGCGAAGGCAAGGCTACCCAGGGCGACAGTCACCGCTGAGGCCGTGGAAACAACGACAGCCGAGGGGCCCCATTGATGGTGTGAATAATAGACTTCGGCAGGGGCCAGCGGGACCCATCCCACATCAGCGTCGTTGCTTATCCAGGCGACCCTTCCCGGATACCAGCCAAAGCCGATTACCGGGCCGGCTGCGACCTGGACGACCGGCGCGGGCGGCGCCCAGAACCACTTGCCGTTGACGATCACCCAGTTGCCGTAATGGTGTGTGACGTATCCGAACGATTCATCGGGGACCCACACCTGGTCGCCGTAATAGTCGGTCCATCTGCCGACGGTAAAGGGCTGCCAGGATGCTGCGACAGCGGTGGGCCGCCAGAATGTGTGTTCCCGGCCTTCATAGCTGACCTTTTCCCACGTTCCGGATTCTTCCAGATCGTAGGCATCGTCCTGGAGCTGAGGCGGTAGTTGTTTGACGGTTTCCCCATTGACCTGGACCCTTTTGGACCATAAGGAGTCCCGCGCGGCGTTCCAGTCATCCCAGGGGGCGTCCACCTGGCCCTCGCTGGAACCCACCTGAGAGGCATCGGCCAACACCGAGGGTCCGCCAGGAACCACTTCATATCTTTCATTGCTGCTCTGCTGGAAGTAATCGACCTTGCCGTTCAGGGCAATCACCTCAACTGACTGATCTCCCACGTATATATCGACCGTGGAACCGGGCTCCGCCAGGACATAGCCGAAAGGGGTGGTGACCTTCAGAATTCCATCGGAGGTCCTGTTGTAGAACCGGGCTACCCCGGAGGCCACGTCAATTTCGGAAGCTTCCGGCTTTAGAGCGATCAACTGGATTTGCGTGCTGCCCGCTATCCTCACCCAGATGCCGTTGGGCATTATAAATTCGGCTTTTGCTGAAGCGTCCGAATACAGGGCGTCATTTAAACCGAACGGCGCATCCTTCACGTCGATCACCCAGTCCTGGTTTTCCGGAACATAGCGAAGAAGCTGCCCTTCGATATAGCTGACGCGCCCGACCAGGAGCTGCTCCTGCTGCGCCGCGGCGGGAAGAGCAAAAGGCGATGAAAGGCAGACCGCAATTAAGAGAACGGTCGGCCAAAACCATTTCTTTGGATTACCCATTGATTCCTCCTGTGGATGCAAGAAACTTTGCAGCGCAACGGGCATAAATACTCAGGCGACCTGAGAGGGCTTCAGTTTCCAATGCCCCATGCGACCGTCGCTTAAGAACCGGCAGTTCAATATGGAACCGGACCCTTTATGACACTTTTCACCGGGTCTGGAAACTGAAAAATCCGGCCCGACTAAGGGACTCAGGGAGTAAGAGACCTGTTATCGGATGAAATAATTGATAATAATGAATCCGGAGACCCCCCGGCGAACGATCTGATCGATTGAGCGCCTGGAGTCGAAAAGCGGGAAGGTCCTCGCGGTCATGAAGGCGGGAAGGACGGATACGAAGACAGGAGTGAAGTTCTCCCAGCCTCCGTATCCGATTGCGAATCTCGTCAGAATAACGTGGCGGTCAGGTTTAGGCCGCCGTAAAAGTGAGTGGACTTCGAGTCCAGCGAATTGGCTTCCAGATAATCCGATGCGGCGCCCGTCATGGGCAGCCAGAGGCCGATCTTCGGGGCGATCGTTATATACTGGCCTAATGGAAACTTAACATCGGCGGTAAACAGGCAGGTGTCGAAACCCGAGAAGTCTCCGGTTGTGCCCTGGAGATCCAAGACATTATCATTCCTCAAGAGGGTAAGGTACCCCAAGCTTGCTCCCAAATCCACCACGGCCCCTTTACAGAGGCAGTCGACCGGAATGCTCTTGGTGATATCGAGCTGCAGCCATACGTCGTAGCTATGGTTTACTTCCCCGTATGCCGTAAATGCCACGGTAACCCACGGGAAATTATAACTGACGCCTCCGAATATTTCGTCCTGGTTAAAATTGCTCAACGGAACCTGGAGTTCATAGTATACGTTTCCGATCAGTACGGAAAAATCCTTGCACAGCTCTTTAGTGTAGGAAACGGTGAAGTCCGTCTCGGTATACCTCGGCTTACCCGCTTGTCCCGGCGGCAATGCCACATTTAGATTATTGCTGCTGCGGGAGGTGTCTACATTACTCCAGACGTTTACCGACAGACCGGAGTAGGAAGCCGTGAATGAAGGTTGGATAACGGCGCTGTCCCTGCTCTGCGCCACGCCGCGGAAAATATACTGGCTGAGGATATCCGTAGACAGGGTCGCGGTCGGCGCGGCCGGCGCGGCCGGCTCGGGTGCTTTTTGGTCGTCCGGCGCTTTCTGGTCATCGGCCATCGCAGCCGTTAAAGGAAATAGAACAGTTAACAGCAAAATCATACATAGCAGCAGTTTTTTCCCGATTTTCAGCAAGTTCATTTCAGTTGCCCCTTTTCTAATGTTGAAATTAAAACTACCCACTACTTAGCCATCAATCTTCTTTCCGCGGCCCGGCTGAAAATTCCCCTGCTCGCCGTTCGGCATATTTTTTAGAGCCGGGCCGCGAAAACGCCGCCGTTGATAAACAGGGATTCACATTGAGAGGGTAAGACTTGTAATGAGCAGAATTCGCGCCAGACGCACAGCTCCTGACCCCATCTTTTGAAAGCCCCTGCCCAATGGAATCTAACTAGCCGAATTAACGGATTTAAAATCCGACGATATCGTCTGAAGAAACGCTTTGTTAATATTGCTGTGACTGAGAATAGCGATACGATGCGATACGAAATTGTGTCATGCAGAACCATCACGCCATTTTTGGCACAAATTCGGTTAATCTTTTCGGGCCTGGACGCTCGAAAATTGACTTTTGTCCGAACGGGCTTATTGATATGCTCCTTTGATGTCACTGTAAAGATACTTTCTTTTATGTGGCCACAACTTTTTTCCGGAGAGTGAAAAATGGATGAAAATGAAATTTTGGAAGCGCTTGCCGGAGACTTTTTCCAAAGCTGGCGTGTTGCAACGACGGGCGGCGGTTTTCTCATTACGACAGACTGGGTTTTGCCCGATGGCGAGCCGATCGAAATACACATCCGAAGGGTCGGTGAACGGGAAGACCTTTTCATCGTCACGGATGGAGGCGATCTGATAAACTATCTATTTTCGGAGGGAGTCGATCTCGAAAAAGACCGTGACGGCCGTCGCATCCTTGATGACATAGCCGAAAACAGGTCGGTCAAGATAGTGGACCACCAACTGGTCAAGGGGGCCAACGAGGAAGAGATCGCCGGAGCGGTGCGCGTGGTGCTGGAAGCTGTCAAGGAAGCCTCATTTTCCCTGTGGCACAAGATCAAATCAAAACCCAAAGAAAATGTGCATTAGCAGCGGGAGTCGGCCCCGTCGATCAAGGTCCCCCTGGTTTTCCTCCACTCCCCAAGCTGAGAAGAGGGATATCCGGTCAACCCCCGGGGGGATTTGTTCACCAGGCTCGAAGCGCGAAGAAACCGGCATCGACTCAACCGGAAGGCGCGCAATTACGATAAAATACGACGGACTCTCCAACAGGTTATCGGTATTACCGCTTCCCTCAGCTTTCCTGCGTTTGCCCTTCACTTTTGAGGAAGACTATCCCCAGTGGCGGCAGAACCAGCGAAATTGAGTAGTCACGGCCATGGCTCGGAACCGGCAAGGCATCCACGCCTCCGAAATTGCCGTAGCCGGACCCGCCGTAAATCTTTGAGTCGCTGTTTAGAAGCTCCCGCCACCAGCCGCCCCTGGGGGCCCCGAAGATGTAGTTTGGGCGCGGGACGGGCGTAAAATTGGCCGCTACCATAATGATGTCTCCGGTGGTGGAGGCTTTCCTGATAAAGGCGAGCACGCTTGAGTCGGCGTCTCGAAAGTCGATCCATTCGTATCCGGCTGCGCTGAAATCGAGCTGATTCAGGGCAGGCTCCTGCCTGTACAGGCGATTCAGGTCCTGGACCCATTTTTGGATTCCCTGGTGGGATGGGTGGTCGAGGAGGTCCCAGGAAAGGCTTTGTTCGTGATACCATTCGTCCCACTGGCCGAATTCGCCGCCCATGAAGATGAGCTTTTTCCCCGGTTCGCCGAACATATATCCGAACAGAAGCCTCAGGTTGGCGAATTTCTGCCAGTCGTCTCCGGGCATTTTTCGCAGAAGCGAGCCTTTTCCGTACACGACTTCGTCATGAGACAGGGGGAGAACGAAGTTTTCAAAAAAGGCATACCAGATATTGAAAGTCAGAAGGTTTTGGTGGAATTTCCTGTAGATGGGTTCTTTCGAGAAATATTCCAGCGTATCGTGCATCCAACCCATGTTCCATTTCATACCGAACCCCAGGCCTCCAACATAATCAGGTCTGGAAACCATCGGCCATGAAGTGGATTCTTCGGCAATCGTTTGCACGTCCGGGTATTCCTGGAAAACCACCTCGTTTAGGCGCCTTATGAAATAGATTGCTTCCAGGTTTTCCCTGCCGCCATAGATATTTGGAATCCACGCGCCCTGTTGTCTCGCATAGTCGAGGTAAAGCATCGACGCTACGGCATCCACCCGCAGTCCGTCCGCATGATATTTGTCAAGCCAGAAGAGCGCGCTGCTGATGAGAAATCCCCGTACTTCATTGCGCCCGTGATTAAAGATATAACTGTTCCACTCCGGATGAAATCCCTTCTGAGGGTCCTGGTGCTCGAACAGGTGAGTGCCGTCGAAAAATGTCAGCCCGAATTCGTCGCCGGGGAAATGCGAAGGGACCCAGTCAAGAATGACCCCGATGCCGTTTTGATGCAAGACATCGATCAGGTACATGAAATCCTGGGGTGTGCCGTATCGCGAGGTCGGGGCAAAGTAGCCGGTTGTCTGATAACCCCATGAACCGTAAAATGGGTGTTCCATAACGGGAAGGAATTCAACGTGTGTGAAACCCATGTCCCTGATATATTCGGGCAGCCGTTCGGCCATCTCACGGTAGCTCAACCATCGGTCCTGCTGTTCGGGCGCCCGCTTCCATGAGCCCGGATGGAGTTCATAGATGGAATAGGGGGCGTTAAGGGCATTGGCAGCGGTGCGGTTCGCCATCCAATCGCCGTCATTCCAATCATAGCTGGTGTCCCAGATAATCGAACCCGTTTTCGGAGGCGTTTCCCAGTGCACGGCATAGGGATCGCCCTTGTCAACCATATAGCCGTTTTCCTTGGAAAGGATATGGTATTTGTATATGGAGCCGTGCCCGAGTTCCGGGATAAATCCTTCCCAAATACCCGAGCCGTCCCACCTTGGCGCCATCGGGTCCGCCTCGGGATTCCATGAGTTGAAATCCCCGATTACCGAGACCTTTTCGGCGTTTGGCGCCCATACGGCAAAGAAGGTCCCCGAGACTCCATCGACCTCGATAATGTGGGATCCCATCTTCTCGTAGAGCCTGAAGTGATTGCCTTCTTTAAAAAGGTAAGTATCGTGATCCGTTAACAGGCCGGACCCGTACAGTATTTGTGGAGCTCCCATTCGTCTTTCCTCGCTTCTTGTCCCATCTCGGGCCAGGGTTCCGTTAGAATAAGTTTGGTGCCGGTTTTGTCAACTTTCTATCCCAGTTTGTAAATCGCTTTGTCAAGCGGAAACCGGAGCCCAAATCTCGGCAAAGGTAAACTGGCACCCTTCATGCCTTGCACTGTCGCCGTGCACCCAAGGCAGAATATTTGACAGATATTTCCTAAGCGTTCATAATGGTTCCGCAAAAGGGAAGTTTCAATTTTGCCTGAATAGGCCTGGAATATGAAAAATCAAAAAAATAAAACCTGCCCCGTTGAGCATCGGAGCGTTACGGCCGCGTTGGAGAAAATGCGCGAGCGGCTCGAAAGCCTCAAGGAATGTTTCAGGGTGTCGGGCCTTATCAATTCGAGCCTTCAGTTGGACCAGGTGCTCGAAAACATTATGACCATCTCGCGTTCGATTCTGAAAGCCGATGCCTGCAGCCTTATGCTCGTTGACGAAAAGACGGGGGACCTGGTATTCGAAGTGGCGCAGGGGCCGGTTTCCGATAAGCTAAAGACCGGATTGCGCATAGGCAAAGGGGAAGGCATAGCCGGGCATGTCTATGAGACCGGCGAGCCACTTTTGATCGAAGAGGCATATTCGGACCCCCGGTTTAACCGGGAATTCGACCGTATGACCGGGTATCGCACGCAAACGATCCTGTGTGTGCCGCTAAAGATCAAGGAACGGGTTGTTGGCGTATCGCAGGTAATAAACAAGCTCGACGGGTCGAACTTCAACGAAGAAGACAAGGAGACCCTTAGTCTGCTTTGCGCCAATGCCGGCATCGCGATCGAAAACGCGAGGCTGCACCATGAAATTTTGCGCAAGCAGCAGATTGAAAAAGACCTGGCGTTTGCAACGAGCATCCAGTTGAGTTTTTTGCCCAGCGAGATGCCCAGGCTCTCCGGGTTCGCATTCAGCGCTCAATACCAGGCCGCGCAGGAAATAGGAGGCGACTTCTATGATTTTATACCCCTCGATGATAACCGTATCGGCATTCTGATAGGAGACGTTTCCGGCAAAGGGGTTGCAGCCGCTCTCTTCATGGCAAAGTTTACAACGGATTTCCGCCTTCTGGCCATCCGCGAAGAGGACCCGAAAGCAGCAGGGCCAAAGCCCGATTTGGCGTTGTCGAACGCGGCGCCGGAAAGGCTCATGCGCCGTGTCAACGAACTGGTATGCGCTCAGAGCTGCCGTGGAATGTTCGTATCTCTGCTCTACATGGTGCTAAAGAAAAACAGCGGCGAGGCTGTTTATGTGAATGCGGGGCATCTGCCGCCCGTAATCTGGAACAGCTTGGACGGCAAATATGCTTTGCTGCGCGGAAGCGGCGGACCCCCATTAGGAATAGTTCCCGATCAGTGCTATGCTTCTCAGACGATGTCGATAACGCGCGGCGACTGCATAGTACTGGCCACTGACGGACTCATCGAGGCCAAAGACGGACAGGGGAATCGTTTCGGATGGGATAGACTCGAAGAGTGTGTTAGATCGGGGGGATCTGACATCGAGTCCGTAAGATCCCGCATATCTTCCTGTCTTTCCCGGTTTGTCGGGGAATGCCCCCAGGCCGACGACACCACGGTGGTGCTGGCAGGGTTCGAGGAGGAGCGGTAGTTGGCTTTTGTGGGATTCACGGGACCCATTATTCTCGACGTTCCTGCCGATCCGGCCGCCATGTTCTTGGTCAGGGCGCTTGTGGGGAAGATTTCGGAAAGAATCGGTTTCGAAGCCGAAGAGATTGATCAACTGGTGCTTGCAGTGGATGAAGCGTGTACAAACGTGATCCGGCATGCGTATGCAGGCGTGGGTGCCGGCAGGATTATTTTGACCTTCACCCCGAGTTCGGACTATTTTGAGGTCATGATTCGCGATTTCGGAAAAGGCGCGGATCCGGCCGGATTCGAGGGTCGTGATCTGGACGAGCTTCGTCCCGGAGGGCTTGGAATCCACTTCATCAAGTCCGTGGTGGACAATTTGGAATACACAGTCCCCCCCGGTGGGGGCACGGTGCTCAAGATGATGAAATTCATGCCTAAACAGGAGAAGCACAAAATTGAACATACAAGTCAATGAAAAGAGGCCGGGTATTTTTGTCGTTTCTTTGGCCGGCGAGCTCGACATGAGTTCATCGCCGCAGGTGAGAAGCGTTTTGCTGCCGATTTTCCGTAAAAAGGTGTCTCACCTTATAGTGGACCTGGCCGAGGTGCCCTACATAGACAGTTCCGGGATAGCCACTTTCGTCGAGGCGCTCCAGCTCGCCCGCAAAGGCAATATACGGTTTTCCCTGGCCGGCGCGGGCCGAACGGTCGAATCCATTTTCGACCTGGCCTATCTGAGAAATGTTTTTGAAATGGCGCCGGACGTAAACCGGCTGATCGATGGAGAATAGGGTAAGTGGGCTCTGAGGCTGCAGGCTCGGATAGCAGGATTGTTTTTTTCCTGAGACACATCACCAGCATTTCCTATTTTTTTCATGAAACGATGAAATGGGCGCTGGTAAAGCCCTTTAAGGGAAAACCATTAAGGTTCGGGGCTGCCGTCGCCCAGATGGAAGAGGTCGGCGTCAAATCTGTCCCTATAGTGGCCCTGGTTTCTTTTGTGATCGGGATCATCCTGGTGCTCCAGACGGCGTATCAACTGGAAAAATTCGGCGCGATCAACTATGCGGCAAGCCTTGCCGCCGTTGCGCTGACTCGTGAAATGGCGCCGCTTTTGACGGCCATTGTCCTGGCCGGCAGAGTCAGCGCGGCATTCACGGCGGAGCTGGGCACGATGCTGGTGACCGAGGAAATCATGGCCCTGGAGGTCATGGCCATATCCCCGATTTCCTACCTCGTGGTTCCCCGTTTCATCGCCATGATCATCATGCTCCCCTGCCTCACCGTGCTTGCCGACGCCATCGGAATGATCGGCGGCTACTTTGTGGGAACGCTTGCAATCGGGATCAGGTCCACACTCTATATTCAAAATACGATTGATTCCCTGCTGGTAAAGGACATCCTGAGCGGGCTGGTGAAAAGCGTGGTTTTTGCCGCGATTATCGCCATGGTCGGCTGTTATATGGCTTTCGTGGTCCGGGGAGGCGCCGAAGGGGTCGGCAAGTCGACCATGATCTCCGTGGTGACCTCGCTTATCAGCATTATACTGGCCGACTGCCTCTTTACGGCGATATTTTATCTTTTTCTGTAGGTCTTGGTCAGGTGTTTCGGTGAGGTGTTTGGGTCAGGTGTTTCGGTGAGGTGTTTGGGTCACTAAGAGCACGAAGAAGACACGAAGAACAAGAAGAAAGAAAATGATGGAATGAGAAACGGGATCAAACGATTCGTCCTGTGATCCCTTTGTGTTCTTCGTGCTCTTCGTGAGCCCGAAAAGCCCGAAAAAGCCACAAAGAGAGGTGTTCTTCATGGCAGTCTTGGAATTGAAAAGCGTGGAGCAGATCCAAAGCGTCCATGAGGCACAATTGCTTACCTGCATGAAATTTGCGTGTGCCCGGACAGGAATGCTCATTAATTTTATCGTCAAACTATTGAGAAACGGGATCAAACGATTCGTCCTGTGATCCCTTTGTGTTCTTCGTGTCTTCTTCGTGCTCTTCGTGACCCCAAAAGCCCCAAAAGCCCGAAAAAGCCGCGAAGAGAGGTGTTCTGCATGGCGGAAACGCTGATTGAAGTTAAAGACCTTATCAAGAGCTTCGACGGCAGAGTGGTCCTGGACGGGATCAATCTTGCCGTGGAGCGCGGCAGCGTATTTGCCATCATGGGTGGAAGCGGATGCGGCAAAACGACCCTGCTTAGGCACCTGATCGGAGTCATGCGTCCGGACAGCGGTCAAATCCAGGTCGGCGGCGAGGACATTACCACGTTCGACGAGAGCCGGATGGACGGATATCGCAGGCGATTCGGGATGTTGTTCCAGATGGGGGCGCTGCTGAACTCGTTAAGCGTTCACGACAATATAGCGCTTCCGCTCCGTGAGCATACAAAACTGGACGAAAAGATCATCAGCGTAATGGTCAAAATGAAGCTGGAACTAGTCGGGCTCCGTGATTTCGAACACCTCAAACCCGCCCAATTGAGCGGCGGAATGCAAAAAAGGGTAGCCTTGGCGCGCGCTCTTGCGCTGGACCCGGAAATTGTATTCTATGACGAGCCCACATCGGGACTGGATCCGGTTGTGACCGGGGTCATCAGCCAACTGATCGTCGATTTGAGCAAGCGCATGGGGATTACTTCGGTCGTTGTCACTCACGATACCGGCAGCGCCTTCAAGATATCCGATAAGATGATAGTTTTGTTTCGCGGAAGGGTCGTCGCCGAGGGCGCTCCCGGGCAGATCATGGAATCAACCGATCCGCTGGTTCAACAATTCATTCATGGAAGTCCGGACGGGCCGATCCCGCTCCGGCAGTCGAGCAGGGATTACCTGGAAGATCTGTTTGACACGGAATAGGTTCTGATTCCGCCGGCTTTCACCGGTTCAGTCTGCGCCTTCGATTCTATGAGGAAGGATTTAAAACTCGCCAACAGGGGAGAAATATTGAAATGGAGATTTTTCGGTCGGAGATAAAAGTCGGGTTGTTGATCCTGATCGCGTTTAGTCTTTTCGTGGCCGGGATCTTCATCGTGAGTGACGTCCGCTCTTTGTGGGACAAGAAAAAAACGCTCACTATCCTTTTCCAGTACGCTGACGGCATAACGAAAGGAGCGCCTGTCTGGTATGCCGGGTTCGAAGTGGGCGGAGTGAAGGATATACGCCTGGCAACCGGTGTGGCCGACCGCATAGCGATTACAGTGAGGATATCTCCTGATGCCCAGGTAAGAAAAGACTCGCGCGCTGAAATCAGGAGCCTCGGGATGATGGGCGCGAAATATGTGGAGATCAGCCCCGGGTCTCCCGATTCCCCTGAGCTGGTTTCCGGCGAAACGATTGAAGGCCGAAGCCCGGCTTCGCTTTCCGAGATAATCGAAACGGGCGGGAAAGTAGCTGCCGGCCTGGTTGAACTGGTCGATGAGGCGAAGAGCCTGGTGTATGAGGTTCGCACCCAGTACTCCTTGAAGGAGACGGTGCAAAATGCGAACGGTCTGCTCACCGAGGTGAGGAAGAACACGGCAGACCTGGGGCCGATAATGAAAAATTTGAGGCGAGTGTCCGGAGATGGCGGCAACGAGCTTGTGGCATTGATCAAGGAGGTGCGGGACACCAACAGGGACATGCAGAAAAGGCTCGGTTCGGTTGAGACCGAAATCACAAAGACTCTTGGCGAAGCTAACAAAGGGCTGTCGGAGGCGCAAAATACCGCAAAAGGGATCCATTCGATCCTGAGCGCAAATGAGGACAACATCAGTTCGCTGATCGCTCATTTGAATGAGACCTCCGGCAACCTCGAAGCCTTGAGTGAGGACCTCAGGCTTCATCCGTGGAAAGTGGTCTGGAAGGCTGACGGGACAATCGATTCTGCCTCGGACGCGGCGCAGTGGAGGGAAAAAGGGAGAATCGGTCCATATGGGAAAAAGTAGCATATTTATCGGGGCTATGCTGGTCATTCTTGCGGCGTGCGCCTCCGGAGGGTCGGAGCCTTACAACCGGGCCGTCGAACACTACAGCCTGGGACGCGTCGGCGAATCAATCGAAGCCTATAAACAGGCCATTATCCTCAATCCGTCCGATCCAGGCCCCAAATTCAACCTTGCCGTGATTTACCAGGACCAGGGAAAGTTGGACGAAGCCGAACGCCTCTACCGGGCGATTGTCGAGAAGAACGCGGGATTTGCCCCTGCCTGGTGTAATCTTGCATCCATTCAGGAGAAGCGCGGGCAGACCGAGGAGGCCGAAAAGTCTCACCTGCGGGCGGTGCAGGTGGACCGGTCCGGCTGTGCGGCTGCGAGTCAGTTCGGCTATTTTCTTCTTAGAGCGCAGCGCGCGGATGAGGCTTCCACGGTATTCGAGCAAGCGATCGAGAAAAACAAGCGTTGTCCGAATGCCTGGTTTGGCCTTGGCCTGATTGCCGAGACAAGGGGCGACAGGCGGGCGGCCCTTCGAAACTATGACAATGCCCTTATTTATAATTCATCCGATTTGCAAGCCTACCTTAGATCCGCCGATATACGAATTTCCATGGGGGAAAGGGCGGCGGCCGCGGAACTTCTGCAAAAGGCCGCGGAGTTGTCCCCCGACAGGGGCGACATAAAATTGCTTCTTGGCAGGCTGCTGCGGGAGGAAGGCAAGCTGAAGGATGCGGAAAAAACCCTGGAGGATGCCAGGAAGACCGGGGCGCCGCCGGTTGAATGCGACCGGGAACTGAGCATGGTATACGGAAAACTTTGCGAGGAAGCCTCAGCTAACACGGCCTGCCCAGCCGGCCGGCCGTAGGCGAGCCGATCACCCTTCGGGCTTTGAATCGTATGTGGCAGGCGATCTTCATGTCCCGCAACAGCTTTGGGGGGCACTCTTCTCTTATAATTGCCAATAAATGTTCATTTAAAAGGTTGACAATAGGATAAACATCCGATATCATTGCACATGTATTCCACATCGCTTCCCTCTGCACTAATTGACAAAATCTGCGACCGTCTTTACTTTTATGGTACATTGTCTTTAATTTCAAGTTGTTAGGGTATCCAAGATACAAATGTTTTCAATTGGCAGGGGAGATGGAAATGAGCAGGAAACTGATTCTTGGATTGGCTTTGGCGCTGGTTCTGGTGAGCGGCGGTTTGTTCGGCGCACAGGCCGATTGCGGATGCATGCCGAATATCAGCGCACCCACATGCTTTTCATGCAACTCGACCGGTCCTTCCGGCAGGGATCTTGACAGGTCGGAGGCTACTTGCCAGGGTGCATATAACTATGGGCCGACAACACCGTGGGTCATGAGCGCGCCTTCTTTATGATTCATTGCCGTTTGGAAAGGCAAAGGGCTGCCTCGTGACGAGCTCCAGTTAACATCAAAAACCGGCCCCTCCGGGTTATGCGAAAATGATCCGGGGGGGCCGTACTATTTCAAAAGGGGTAAGATTCTTCTAATAGGGTGGCATGTTCAGCTCGAACGCTCTCGGGTCTCCTCGTCTCGAAACACCGGCAGGGCTTGTCCGTAGATAAATCCTTTGTGCCCGCATCCGGCTTTTGGATCGCTTCGGCCGCTCCTCAATCGCAAAATTCTCAACGTAGGCTGGCTACGCCTGCGGTTTTGCTCAATCGTCGCGACCAAAATCGGTCTCAAAATCCGGCGCGGTCCCTAAAAGGCCTATTTACGGACAAGCTCTAAGTAATCGCGGCGGCATCTCCATGCCGCAGGGTTGTAAAAAATGGAAAATAATTATTTTTTAATACTATTTAGGAGACAGGAGCCAATATGCTAATATGTTTATATAAATAGCGCTACAGGGGTGTCGTTTTGCCATTATCTGGCACTTTAGCGAAGTTGACAAAGGCCGACCTCGATTTTAGTTTCCGTCTAACAAGTTTTAACGCGATCAAGTCGAATTGATTGCAGGTTTTTTAAAAAGGATTACAACTCTCAGGAGATTACGATGAGCAAAAAATTGATTCTTGGATTGGCCTTGGCGGTGGTATTAGTGAGCGGTGCCTTTATTGGTGCGCAGGCGGATTGTGGATGTCTGCCTCATATTAGCATGCCTTCATGTCTGAGCTGCAACGGCGGCGGCGCTAGCGCCAGGGACCTGGACAGGTCGGAGGCAACTTGCCAGGGGGCATATAATTTCGGTCCTACTACGCCGTGGGTGATGGGCGCGGTATCTGCTTACTAATTTGGTGATCCTGTCACAGTATACAAATGGCGCCAAGGGGCCTGTGAATAGGGCCCCTGGCGGCAACACTTGAAATTGTTGACTCAACGAGCCGAATAAAGACTCGATACGAGGAGCGGGAAATGAAAAGATTAATAAATGTCATGCTGGCATCTTTGTTCATATTTGCAGTGCTCGTATCCGTACCTGCGTATACCGATTATGTTGGAAACCCCGTGTTCGTAGAAAATACCCAGGGACCTGCGGCGCCCAATGTCATGGGTAGCTGGCAATAACCTTGAGCTCGAGTTGAGAATGCCCGTCCTTCAGTGGCAAAGAAGGCTGCTGGAGGGCGGCCCCGCATAAGATCCACCCGGACCGCAAAACCCGAATCGCGACGAAATCAAACAACCAACTGCTTGAAGACTGCATGGCATTTGACACTTAAACCGGCAAAAGCCCGATAGGCCGCGGGGCATACAGCGTTTGGGCCGGCCGTACCGGATTATCGGGCACTCCACGGTGGCGCAAGACCTTAAAGCGCGGGGGAAAGCCGGAAGGCTTTCATTGCCTTGTGTGCACAGAGGGCAGGAAAAGCAGAAGAGCGGCTGGACCCGCAAGGGGTACAACCGCTCTTCTGTCTATCTGTTTATTGGTCTGATATAAGCTTATTTCCAGAGAGGAATTACGAAACGAACATCAAACCATTCGCCGCCGACATCGTTGTTGACGTAGAGCGGGAAGTTGTAAATGAACTGTACACTGCAAGGGCCAAAATTGTAGCCAACGATCGGACCCATGGTCCAGGCATTGGCCTTGGAGTCATCGAGGCTGTTGCCGGCCAAGCTGTCACTGGTGGTCTGAGTTTCCTCAGCCACGCCGAGACCGAACGTCCATTTGCCGCAGGTCTTGGTTACGGTGTAATCGATTGCCATCTGCTGACCGGAGGTGTAATCGGTGCCGCTGTCCTTCAGGTTGAAGGCATAGTGGAAATCGACGCTTACGTTCCAGCCTTGGTGCAGCCAGCTCACGCCCAAGGTAGGCTCAAAGGAGTAGAAGCCGTTTGACGACTCGGCGAAAACTCCGGGGCCGAGAGTATCCGCGGTGGCCGGATTGTTGGTGCCGTCGTTCAGTATGACACCGAGGCCGGTCTTGATGAACCAGTCACAGGGGAGCTTCCAGGACAATTCGTAGGGAATCAAAATGGTATTGTACGCGCCCCATTGAGCCCCGCTGTTGTTCTGTGCGGTGAGACCCAATGCTGCAGCAGTGGCGCCCTTGATTCTCAGGTTCGTGTAATCGAAAGGCTCGGCAATACCCATGGCGTAATCGGCGCCGAGGAACTTACATCCCGGGACCCACAACAGAACGGGAATATCGACATAAGCGAACAACTTGACGTCGGTATTTCCGTGACCGCTCGGGGCAACCGTCAAAGTACCATGCAAGTTGCCATAGGCTTGATAATTCGGTGCAAAATAAGAGTTGTTGATGAAATAGACACCCGGAGGCGGCAGCGCGCCAGCGGCCAGGCCTTCGTTCAGGCCTCTCAAATGTGGATCCCACAACTCTGTTGCGTAAGCGGGAACAACAACCATCGCCGCCGCCGCGACTACAAACAACGCTATCAAAAGCTTCTTCATCTCTTCCCCCTCAATAATTTAAGAAAATTTTACTTCTCAGCGCCAGAGCAGCAAAACCGATCCCCTTCATACTGCTCCGCTATCAGCCCGCATGCGGGCAACCACGCCTCTAGTCGTCACCTCCTTTCATCTCCGAACACCGGCACAGCGCGCACGACTCGAAGCCCGCCGGCTGAAGCCGGACTTCAAAAAGCGCCACGCCAGTGCGCGAGGCTAGCAGCAAGTTGTCTTGTTGTCAAGAGAACCGCCCCTCTCGGCGAAAGCCGCCGAATCACTTTCGCTCCGCATATAATACTATCGGCATTTCTGTCAAATTAAATTTTGTAAAAATGATTACTTTTTAAAAAAATATTTTGTGCAGATTCCCAAAAATGGAGGGATGCCGCTTGGCAACTACTCGAAATGTCCAAATATTATTGTCACGGACGGCATTTTGCCCGCAATTCGACGAAGTTGAATATTTTTTACCCCGTGGGCCGGCGACGTTATTTCAATTTTGTATTCGGTTGTGGTTTCGATAAAAGTATGAAATTTTGTCTTGGGATTATGCGTAAGCAATCATTATGGCGCACAAACGGTTCGTATCGGGATATTGAACAAATCATCACTTAGATCGGCAATGTGTTTGTTCCATGGATTATCCCGACCGGGATTATTCTGATGCCGGTTGAGTGGGTCGATATAGGGCAGGGCGAAAACCTGTGAACGGTTTCGGCCCTCGGCGAGACAGGCGGAAAGGGCCGTCGAGGCGCGGGGCAGTGGGGGTTGCGATGGCAGGCATTGATCGCATCTGTGATAACCAGGATATAGTTCCAAGGGCGATGCCAAGCATTCATGATGCCATAATATCATGGTTTTCCGCACAAAAACGCGGGACGGTACTGGATGCGCCGGCAGGTTACGGGTATCTTGGAGTGCATCTGAGAGACATGGGTTATGATGTTACTTGTGGAGAAATAGACACAAAGATATTCAAGGACAAGGACTTACGCTGCATTTATACGGATCTGAATGAAAAAATTGATTCTCCGGATGGGGCATTCGATTACATATGCTGCGTAGATGGCTTGGAACATACGACAAATCCCTACAAAGCGGTTGAGGAATTTGCCAGGGTTTTAAAGCCCGGGGGGGTTGGAATTTTCAGCATGCCGAATTATTCGAACATTCACAGACGTGTGAAATTTTTCCTAAATGGTTATCTGACTTTACCTCTTTCATTTGAAGAATATCTCAAATCAGGGCGTAATCTTTTCAATTTCCATAACTCACCTTTGACAATTACTATAATCGACCTGATTTTTAAAATTAACGGTTTGAAAGTAGAAGGTATTTTGAGGGACACTGTGAAGTGGAAACAGTATTTTTGGTTTCCGCTCGTTTTTCTGTTGAAGCTGCATTCCTGGTTCCAGTCCGATAGTAAATGGAAAAGGCATAGGTATGATCTTACATTGAGAAACGACGTGATTCTTGGCAGCAGCACATTGATTTTCATAACGAGAAAAGTTCCACTTGCATGTTGAATTGGGAAATCGTATGGTTTTACGGATTTTGAGGATTGCTCAGGAAGTTTCTCAGGACGGACTCTGACTACAAAATGCTTTTGTGATTCACAAGGCAGAACCTGATGCATTAACCGGACGCGAGAACGGTCTGTAATCGGAAGGCCGAAAACGTTGGTTATGAAACCCGCCGAGATTGTTGTGGAGCAGCCGGGCAGAGGAGTGGCCGCGCTTCGAAAGACGCTCCGCCTGGTTGGATCTGCGTTGGGGTTTGCCGGATCGGTTCTGCTTGACTTATGCCTTCCAACGAGTTGCGCGGGCTGTCAAAGCATGGAAAACAGGCCACGTAGCTCCTGGTGCGCCGGATGTTGGGACCAGATTCCCCGGGTCGTATCGCCTCTTTGCCCAAAATGCGGAAAGCCATTTAGAGATTCGCCCTTGTCGTCCGATCACCTGTGCGGTGAATGCATCGCCCCGGGTTATCATTTTGACACTGCAAGATCTGCGGTGGCGCATGAGGGCATAGTTCGCTCCCGTATTCATCAGTTAAAATTCGAGGGGCGAATAGAGTGGGTCCCTCCCCTGGTTGAACTGCTCGAAACTACATGCGCGGGGTTGCCTCTACCTGAAATAGTATTGCCCGTGCCCCTTCATCTCAAGCGCCTGAAGGAGCGCGGGTTCAACCAATCGGGACTCCTGGCCGGGGAATTGGCGCGCAGGCTCGGAGCGCCGGTATCTTTCAATGCAATTGCGCGAAAGAACCGGACGCAACCTCAAACCCGTCTCAACCGGAAAGAGCGCCTGGAAAACGTGAAGGGCGCCTTCGAAATCCGCAGGGCGCAGAGTGTGCGGGGCCGCCGGATACTCCTGATCGACGATGTTTTCACTACGGGCGCCACCTTGAGCGAATGCTCCCGTATTTTGAAAAGAAAGGGAGGCGCATCCGAGGTGCATGCCGTTACCGTCACCCGCGCGTTGTTGGGTTAGTATAAGATTTCCTCATGATCGGCCTGCCCGACTGCTAGGCTGCTTCTGGATTGCCCTTCCGTCTAATACGTAAAAAAAAGCCGCCACAGCGTCATTTTCAGAGGCTTTACAGCTAGTGTCCAGCGGAGCCGGGTTTGATACGGGTCCGGGGGGCGAAAAATGGCATTTCGCCGACAGAGTTTGGTTCATAGAGGGTGCGGGTGTGCTTCGTGGCAGATTCCTCAGGCCGGGCAGTGCAAAGTCCGGAAGTGGGGAAAATAATCATAAGACCTGAGACCGGGCACACTGAAATAATGCTTTGAGGGCTGCTTCCTTTTCGTGGAAATTCAATACGGACAAAGGTGTTGGAGGCAAAAGTTTTTTGTTGGCGATCTAGGATTTTTGCCCTGAAGGATGCGGTTGGCTCTTGACCATATGCGGCCAATATGCTAATTAATTAACGAACGTTCGTTCAGTAAACGTGGAGCAAAACCGGCTTGAAGTCGCAAATCCCCAGCCGAAGCCCCAGGGAACGGGGCCGGGGCGGTTCATGACAGGAACTTAGCAATGTCAAAGCAAGGTCGTACCTATGAGCACTCGGAATGGGCCGGGCAGAAGATTGATGAAGTCGAGGCTGCACTGGTGTTGCTTGAGAATGCCGTCATGACATTGAACAAAGATGTCCACGTGAAAACGGGGGCCGATACGGTTGATATCAAGGGAGTCGGCAAAGGCAGCTACGTATCGTTTGGGGCGGAATTGGCTGAAGTTGAATTGGCATGTCAAAACTTTGTTACGACTGTCCGTGATTATGCCAACGTCATTAAGCAGATGATAACCACCCGCGCCGAAGCATGCTCCGGATATTGGTTGTCTTTCCTGGAACCAATCCTGATGACCGCCTCGGACGTAATCGAGCAGGCATACGGTGAAATCGATGCCGCTATTCGCCGCCTTGCCGGGCAAATCGAGAAAGCCGGCGCCAGACCGGTGAAGGTCTCCGGTAGTAGCGGCGACGATTCCGGTGACGGTGTAAGAGACAGCTATGAATAGCATATTTCAGTTTATGATCCAATGCGGGAGAAGATCCGCGAGGTCATTTCAAAGGACCTGCAGTCAGGGGCGGCAAGATCTCATGATGATGCGTGATCTGAAGTATGCACCGTTTCTTGCCGTAGTTCTCACCGCTGTCGCAGCTTGCACGAGCCCTGTCGGTCCACAGGATTCACTCATCAAAAGTCCGTCTTTGTGGCAGCGACTGGGAGGTGCGACCCCAACGGTAGATTTGAACGCACCTCTTGCCACCGGCCCAGAAGTGGAAGTCGATCATAAGTGGTGGGAACATTTTGACGATCCGACGCTTGACGTTATCATCACGGGAGCCTTAGCCAACAACAAAACGTTGCAGATTGCCAAAGCGCGCGTGGAAGAAGCGCGCGCCGGACGCAGGGCCGCACAATCGCTTCTGCTACCACAAATCAATGGCTCCATGGGCGCTCAACGAGCCAATTTGGGATATTTCACAAACGATCAGGAAATCAGTTTTTCCGAAGCTGAAGTTGTAGCCTCGTGGGAATTTGACCTTTTCGGCCGCAATCAAGCCCGCACGGCTGCGGCGACAGCCATCCTTCAATCTGAAGAGGCCACCCGGCATGCCGTTAGGGTCGGACTGCTCGCGGAGGTCGCCCGCGATTATTTCGAGATGCGGAATTATGAGCGGCAAATCGATCTGACCAAACAGAATCTTGAAACACAGAAAAAGACACTGGAGCTACTTCAAGCCCAAATGCAAGAAACCAAGGCCAGCGACCTTGATGTCCAACGCGCAAAAGCTCAGGTATCGACGACCGAGTCATTGATACCAGCCTTGCAGACGGCTTACGATGCTTCGCTTAACCGCTTAAATCTTCTTTCAGGGTATCCGCCAGGCAGCAAGGACGCTTTGCTCAAAACCACACAGGAGTTGAAGCCGCTTAATCATCATATTCTTATTGCCGCACCGGCCAAGGTTCTGGCAACACGTCCGGATTTACGCGCCGCCGAGCGCCGCTTTGCAGCGAGCATTTCGGCAAAATATGTCGCTCAAACAGGATGGTTTCCCGACATTTCTTTGACCGCCTTTTTTGGCAGACAGGCTGCAACGCCGTTCTCGTCAACGCCTTGGGGGCTAAGTGCGATCCTGGTGCAGCCGATCCTGAATTTCGGGCAAATTGAGGCGCAAATCGATGCAGCCGATGCACAACAGAAACAAGCCTACCTGAATTATCAGCAAACCGTTCTGGGTGCCCTTGAAAATATGGAGGACGCATTGTCGAGTTATTTACATGAAACGATCCGCAACGCCTCGCTAACAGCAGGTGCTGCCCAAAACCGCAAGGCGGCCGCTCTTGTGAAGCTGCAATACAAAAATGGCTATGCGAGCTTTCTTGATGTCCTTATCGCCGAGCGCAATCTGCTCATCGCCGAATCAAGTCAAGCATCCTCTGACTTCAGTCTAAGAAACGATCTTGTCAATATCTATGCAGCGGCTGGGGGCGGATGGAGCGACTAGAAATGGGATACTGAATCGCAATTAACTATGGAAACAGAAATCTTTGATGCTTTGATAGGTGAGCCATGCAGAACAAGGATACACAAGAGAATATTCTAGAAGTAGCCTCCGGCCTTTTTGCGTCGAAAGGGTATTCTGCGGTGTCCATGCGCGACATCGCTACAGCCGTTGGCGTCACGGTTGCCAATCTCTACTATCATTTCACAGACAAGGAAGAGTTGATTCGCGCATCCCTGGCGCACGTATTTTCAGAGCGGATGTCTTCACTCGAAGGGCTGGTAAAACAGCACGCTTCGCCGGACGATCGCTTAGAGGCGTTTGTTTGCTGGTTTGTCCGAGAAATTCTCGGCGAAGGATTGTTCACACGCCTGATTCTTCGCGAGTTGCTGGATGGGACCGAGGAGCGCCTTGAATATCTTGCGAAGACAGTGTTCAAGAAACCGTTTGCCTTACTGACCAGTTTGATCGCGGATTGCGCACGCACGCCCGACCCCATCATGACGGCGTCTTCCGTCGCCAGCCTCGTTCTCGGCAGTTACCAACTCGCGCGCGTAATGCCATATTTACCAGACGGCCGTTCGGAGCATTCCACCATTGACACGGTGACGCGCCATGTACTGATGGTTCTTCGCGCAACAATTCAGCCATGCAAAAGTTTAAGAAACGTCGGATCTGAATAGGGTGTGGTTTGAGGGGCAAGCAAATGGAATCGATGCCGCACGTGAGAGCTGAAACGGGGAAAGGAAGTGTAAGCATGTGCCAAGTCATTCAAATGGGGTCAAAATCAAACCCGAAGGTCCAGCCTGCCGAAAGAAAGTTGATGGAGCTTTGGTGCAAAATTGGTATTGCAAGCCTGATTCTCCAGGATGGCCGACAAATTGAGGTACACGATGGCAGGTTCGTCGTCACTTTGGCTGGAGCGATGCCTCTGCCGTTACAAGGCCGGCCAAGAAAACCGAGCGGAGTGAACGTCCGTCTGGTATCAAATTCGGGCATACACCGACAGCCCGGGCCGATTAAAGTCGAGGAATAACCCATGCGCATTCCATTCGTATCCGACATGGGTTTGGAAGGAAATCGTCGAATCAGGGGCCATCCTGTCGCATTGGTTATGTGACCGGGCACCGGAAAGAAAGAAATTGTGGGGAAGGTCATTGAAGTGAGATGAGGGGTGGTCGACAGAAACCGAAGGCCCCGCAAAGCATCCGAAAATAGACGAGGGTGTCAGCTACCAGACGTAAGGAATGTCTGAAATGGTCAACCAATTGAGTGTTACCTTTCTCGTTCTTGTGCTCTTCCTTTCAGCGTGCGGAGACGGCAAAAAAAAAGCCTATACCGATCCGCGCAAAATGCGCGTGCCGACAGAGCTTGTGCAGACGGCAGAGATTCCCAATATTGACAGCGAGCCTGGTAGCGTCGTCTCCGATGACCGCATCGATCTCTCGTCGCGTGTTGTCGGCTTCATCAAAAATCTGGATGCCCGTGAGGGACAAAAGGTCAAAAAAGGCGATGTCGTGGTGCGGATCGACCCCAGCGACGTCAATGAAGCCATTCGTCAGGCGCAGGCGGGCGTTGCCGCCGCAAAAAACGATCTGGCTGATGCTGAACGCGACTTGAAAGCGTTTACAACGGGGGCAACGCAGGGCTGGGCTTCCAGCGATACAAAGCTCAAGACACAGGTGCGGCGCGATATCGCCCAAACCACTTTGACAAAGGCCGAAGCCGCTCTGGCGTCCGCCCGAGCGCAGCAGGCCTACACCACCATCTCCAGTCCGGTCGATGGTGTTGTGGTGGCGCGTTACAAGCACAGTGGTGACATGGCCACCACCGGTGTGCCGATCCTGACCATTGAATCGAGGCAGGTTCTGCTCTTCAAGGTGTTCGTTCCCGAAAGCAATGTGGGGCGAATAACGCCCGGCATGGCCGCCAGTGTGCGGATTGACGCCCTGCCGGGCGAAGCAATCAAGGGCACAGTACAGCGCATCATTCCGTCGGGCGATCCGGTAACGCGGCGTTTCGAAGTGGACCTTGCCTTGCCCGGTTCCTCTGAAATTCTGCCGGGAATGTTCGGCCGGGCAGAGTTTATCCTCGACAGTTCTCAGGCTCCCGCAATTCCAAAACACGTTCTGATTACGCGTGGCGGGCTTGATGGGGTCTTCGTCCTGGACGACAAGAACGTCGCTCGTTTCCGCTGGCTGCGACTGGGACGCGAATTGAACGGCTTGATGGAGGTAACATCCGGACTGTCGGCCGGCGAAAGGATTCTGTCCCAAGTTGACGACACCGTCAGGGATGGCACCGTCATTCTGACCGAGGGCGAGGATGGGAAGAATGAATGAACAACGTCCCAATCCAAATCATGCGGGTCGGCTGGCGAGAGCCTTCATCACATCGAAGCTGACCATTGTCTTTATCCTCGGCATCACCATGCTGGGTGTGCTGGCGATGCTATTGACCCCGCGTGAGGAGAACCCCCAGATACTGGTGCCCGGCGCTCAGGTGTCCGTAACGCTTCCCGGCGCTTCGGCCAAAGAGGTGGAGGAACTCTTGGTTACCCCCCTGGAGGGAATTCTCAGCGAAATGAGCGGCGTAGATCACACTTATGCCGTCGCCCGGAACTCCTTCGCCGCGATAGCGGTGGAGTTCAAGGTCGGTCAGCCCAAGGAACAATCCCTGGTCAAGCTCTACGACCGCGTCATGTCGAACCGTTCCCGCCTGCCCTCCGATGCCGGCACTCCACAGATCAGGTCCTTGGATGTCGATGACCTTGCTGTTGTCACCGTCACCCTGGCCTCACCCAGTTATGATGACTACGGACTGAAGCGTCTGGCCGATAGAATGGCGGAACGGCTCCGCAGTCTGGAAAATGTCTCGGTCGTCACCGTGCGCTGCGGCCATGACAGGGAAATCAGGGTAGAACTTGACCCCGAGCGCTTGCAGGCTTTCGGCCTCACCCTCGGCCAAGTCTCTGCCGCATTCGACTCCAGCAATATGTCGATACCGCTTCAGGAAACGGTTCGCAAAGATACTATCGAAGCCGTAAAGTTGAAGGGCTTTTTTACTTCAGCCGATGATGTGCGCGACCAAATCGTTGGCCTGCATGACGGACGTCCTATCTATGTTAAGGATATCGCCGCCGTCAAAGACGGTTCGCCGACCGAGATCGACCGGCTCAGTCGCTTTGCTTTCGGCCCTGGAGACAAAAGGTTTCAAAGCCGTGGATCGACGGAAATGCCCGCTGTCACCATCGCGGTGGCGAAAAAGAAAAGCTCCAATGCTGTCTTTGTCGCCGACAGTGTGCTCGAACGCATTGAACGCATGAAAGAAGACTTTGTTCCGAAAGATGTACAGGTGATAGTGACTCGCGATGATGGAAAGAAGGCTGACGACGCCGTCAATACCCTGCTGGAACATCTCGCAATCTCGATCATGACCGTCAGCCTGATTCTTATGGCATTTCTGGGGTGGAAGGAAGCGTTGATCGTCACCGTGACCGCCCCCCTGACTATGTTCGTGACGCTGGCAACCGACCTGTTCAGCGGCATAACCATAAACCGCGTCACGTTGTACGGTCTCATCTTGTCTCTGGGCATGCTGGTAGACGCTGCCATCGTCGTCATCGAGAATATCCACCGTCACTACAGCCTAGTCAATCAACAAGGCAGGCAGCAAACAACCATTGAGGCTACTAATGAAATCGGCAATGCCACCAGTTTGGCCACCTTGGCGGTAATGCTGGTATTTTTGTCTATGTTGCTGCTGACGGGTATGCCCGGCACCTTCTTTTTCCCGGTCACCATCAATGTGCCGGTGGCGATGGCCACCTCCGTTATGGTGGCCTACATCGTGACCCCCTGGGCTGCTAACCGGTGGCTTGCCACTCACTGCCAGGAGCATGGAGACGGGGACGGGCGGGCGAATGTGCCGCAGCGGCGCGATCTGCTGCGCCGTATCTACCTCCCCTTGATCCGGCTGTTGCAGGAGCACCCTAAAGTACGCCGCCGGTTGGCTGTTTTTGTGGCGGTTTTGTTGATCGGCTCAATCCTCCAAGCCGCATGGCAATTCATTCGTCCCTCGGGAGTCGGCGGGCCGCAATCATTCTTGGGCGTCAATCTGGGCTTTCTGCCCAAGGATAATAAGAACACCTTCAACATCGTCATCTCCATGCCTGAGACATCTCCCGTCGAGCGCACAGACCGCATGGTCCGCGAGATCGGGCAGATCCTCTCTCAAGAGAGGAATGTTCTGAATTATCAGACATGGATCGGCGAGGCTGGAATCGCTGACTTTAATGGCCTCAAACAGGCCACGGCTGATCGGCAAGGCAGCTATGTCGCCGAAATCCGCGTCAATCTGGTCGACAAACATAAACGTCGCACCAGTTCCATTGAAATCGTGCGAAACCTGCGGCCAGAGGTGGACGAGATCAGCGGTCGCTATCAGGGCGCCAAAGTGCGTCTGGTCGAAGATCCGCCAGGACCACCGATGCGGGCGACCGTACTCGCTGAAATTCACGGTCCCGAACCGGAGGGGTTGAGAACCTTGTCAGCTAAGGTGTCGAAGGCCTTTGCCGAGACATACGACATGGTCGATATATCGGACAGCGAGCCGGTCGATGTGTTGGAGCATCAGGTCGTCCCCGACAAGGAAAAGGCCGCCTTGTCGAACGTCTCGGTGGCGCAGATCGCGCAAACACTTCGTCTGGTTTACGGTGGTTCGGTGGTTAGCCGAGCCCATCCCACGGACGAGAAGAACCCTGTGAACGTCCGCGCCTTTGTTCCCCGTCGCTATGAAGTCGATCCGACACGCCTGGACCGCATCTTTGTTGACAATGTCCAAGGACGCCCGGTGCCTTTATCTGAGCTTGTGAAGGTGGTTTCAGCGCAAGCCGACCGGCCTATCCAGCACAAGGACAACGAGCGCGTCACCTTTGTCGCGGGAGAACTCGCATCTTCGGTGCCGCTTTATGCTGTGCTCGATCTTGACCGTCGCCTCGACGGCATGAAGGCGCCCGACGGACGTTCGTTACGGACCGGCAACCTTACCGTCAATCCTAAAGTTCCCGACGTCATCGACGGCTATCAACTGTTGTGGAACGGCGAGATGAGGCTGACGTTGGACGTCTACCGTGATATGAGCATTGCCCTGGGAGCATCCTTGACCATGGTCTTCCTGCTGCTGGTGGGCTACTATCGTTCGTTCCTGATCCCCATGATCGCCATGTCGTCGCTGCCGCTGGGGATCATCGGCATTCTTCCCGGCCATTGGATCATGAGGACAGACTTCTCGGCCTCCTCAATAGTCGGCATTATTGCCCTATCCGGGGTGGCCATCCGCAGTTCTCTTTTGATTATCGACTTCATTCAGGATAACCAGCAAAAAGGAATGCCGCTGGAGGAAGCAATTCTGGAGGCCGGCGCGGTGCGGCTGCGCCCCATTTTGTTGACGACCCTGGCTATCGTCCTGGGATCAGCCATTATGGTCACCGACCCTGTGTTCGGCGGCCTCGCCATCTCCCTGATCTTCGGAACGGTCGTGTCCACCGTCCTGACTGTGTTCGTAGTGCCGATCCTTTATTACATGTATGTAATTCACCTAAAAAAGGAGATAAATAACCAATGTGCATCCGGTCTCGTCAATGGAGCTTAAGAAAACGATTGTTGAAGGCGCTCTTAGTCAAGGGAGGGTATGCAGAATGAGTCTCATAGATCTTCTCAGCTCCAGATTCAAAAGACGTGTGCGCGAGGCTGCGCTTGATCAGAAGAGCCTATGGGAGGCGCGCATGAATGCTGTCTATAGGCTAACCGACCAGTCACTACTCGCGCAAATAGCCCTGAACGACCCGGATTGGAACGTTCGCAGTGCCGCGGTCTGGCTGCTCACCGATCAGTCGCTACTCGCCCAAATAGCGAAAAGCGATGGCGATCCGAATGTGCGCCAGGCTGCGCGGGTCAAGCTAGGTTTGCAAGTCAAGGATTGAGCCACGCCACGCTAACCCTCGATTCATTTTGTCCCGTGTTGGAAACCGCAACCTGTGCAAAGCGCGGGCCTCTGCATGCCGAGAGTGGACTCTTTGGCGGCCAGGGTTTAAAATGTGTCTGTCTTTGGATGTGGGTAACCGGTTTTTTCGGCTGCCGTCTCATTTTGCAGGGGGCATGATATGAATGAACTGTTGGCGCCGGGTGGCAGTCTCGAGATGGTGGAAAAATCATTTGCGTCCGGGGGAGATGCCGTTTACATCGGCGCGAAGGGCTTCAGCAGACGCAGGTGCGCATGGGAGCTCGAAGATTCCCAGTTGCGTGAAGCCGCCCAAATCGCAAGAGGATTCGGCGGAAAGGTCCGGGTGGCGGTGAACGCCGAGGTCCCGCAGGACAAATGGGGAGTCCTGCTCAAAAAGATCGGCAAATATGCATCGTGGGGCGTTGAGGGGCTTATAGTAAAAACGCCGGGCATCATGCGGCTCGTAAGGGATAATTTCCCCGGGCTGGTCGTTCACGCGAGCGTCGGGTGCAACATTCGAACGGAGGCGGAGATGCTCCGGTTCAAAGAATTCGGCGCCACCCAGGTTGTTGCGAGCACCGAAATCGATACACCCGCCAAGCTGAAGGCCTTCAAGCAATCCGCCGACAAGGTCGGACTTGCTGTTGAGGTGCTGATACACGGTAACAGGTGTGTCGGCGGAGTGGGAAACTGTTCTTTTCATGAATTGATAAGCGACAGCTATATAGAACGAAAATACCTGGATGAGGATGGAAACGAAATAGTCGAATATGAGGGCTGGCCTGACCGTAGCGGAAGCTGTTTCAGGCTCTGCCTGCTGACCGATGAGCAGCGGCGAAAAGTGCTTGCCCGCCGCTCGGTTGCGAATGAAAGAATCGAGGAAATCAATTCAAGCATTTCGCGCCGTCCGAACGTTGCCTTCCTGATAAACGGAAAAGAACTCTGGGACTACATGGACCTGGGTCTGCATACCCTGAAGGTGCAGGGTAGAGAATACACCGCCGCGATGGTCGGCCGGATGATCGCCATTTACCGGGCGTTTATCGATGCTCACCGGGCCGGGGCCCCTTTTGACAGTCCTGATTTGATTCAGCTTCAAAGTGAATTGGATCGAATTGGAAAGGACCGTGATGAGGCACGGATGCAAAAAACTGCGGAGTTGCACGCTAATATAAAAGGTTTGTTTTCATAAAAGGGGATAGGGCCCACTTGCCTGGCCCGCTTTGAAAAGAAGCAGGAAGCATGTCTCCATGCCTTATGGCGCAGCGTTTTAATTTCCCGCCCGGATCCGGGGTCAGACCAGGAACGCAAGAATCGAAAGCATGGAGCCTTCAAAAGCCTTTTCTACGAAAGCCCCAACAAGCACTTTTGCCACGGCAGTCCCGACCTTCGTCGCGGCGGTTTCTATCGGATGCGGCCCTTTATTTCCTGATACTTCGCAGTACCCTTTTTCTCTAAGGACCCGCAAGATTGACTCCGGGTCGGTCGCGCTGTCTGCATAAGTGATAATGATGCTTCCCGTTAGCGGATTAATATCGAACGCATCGATTTCCCGGAGTGATTGGAGCAACTGGCGAGCTTTATCCACTTCCGCCGGGTTCCGCTTGATCAGCGGCGTTTTGATTCTGAGCCTCCCGGGAGTGCTGTGGCAATAGCAGTTCATGATTCCCCCTCCTCTGGTCGTTTCGCTCAAGCTCTTTTTGCCCTGAAATTGCGGGATGGCCGCAGTCCGACCCCCTGCAACCTCTGATGCGGTCAAAATAGACCCGGGATGTTACGGAATGTTGACAATATTGGTACAATTCTCAGACATTTAGGACTGATTTGAAATACGGAGGCTTACAGGAAGCTTTCTCAGAGAATTACAAGTGGCCAATGCCTCAGTGCAAGAATCCGGGCCTTTTAATTCAATGCAGAAATCCACGCCCTGTGGGCGTGGTAGTGTGGACAGGCTACGCCGGTCCCGAATGGGCTTGGCTGTGAGGCTGGGGGTGGCCCGGACAACTTGTTGTCCGGGTCCGAAGGATAAGAGTAAAGGAGACAGTGGCCTCTTGCGCTTCGCGCACGGATACAAGTATCCGTGCCACCCCGGAACCTACATAACCATGCACCGCAAATGGACCATGCTGCTATTCTACAACAAATCAACAAACACCCTGTAACGGCGGACTTGCCCCGGCCCCCTACGGGGGCTGAATTTAATGCCCCGCCCTATGGGTGGGGTTTTTTGCGGCGCTTGGCGACCCCGGGGGAACCATGGAGATCCCGGCACAGCAAAGCCGCAACCAAACTTCGCCTCATTCGTGTCCCATGCACTCGCCGCGCGCCGCGGCAATCCTTGTCACGAAGCTTGCACGAAGGAAAAGAAGCTGAAAAGATGGAGGAAAAGCCGATGATCCAAAACAGCGAATGGATTTGCGTGGATCGAAAATACTGAAGACGAATCAGACAGGGCGATCTTTTCGTGCCTCCTTTATGCTCTTCATGATTGAGCGGGGCCGCCCTCATACGAAATCGCATTCAAGCCCTCACTGTGTGGACCCTCACTACGTGTCGGGTCTGCGCTATACGTACCGCCTCGATGTAATGCGTATAGTCCAGCGCCCGATCTTTTGTGAGGGCGCCCTCGT
>Ga0326728_10004456_pt1 | contig 41406 bp, 38 predicted proteins | sample MB3enrmetagenome_FD_207602 | JGI IMG/M metagenome (GOLD analysis project Ga0326728, IMG submission 207602) | Lab enriched peat soil microbial communities from McLean, Ithaca, NY, United States - MB31MN | ecosystem: Environmental > Terrestrial > Soil > Wetlands > Peat | place: USA: New York... | reverse complement strand
GGACCCGGTACTGGGTGTCGATCACTTCGCAGTTGAGATGGACAATCCGGCAGGTGGTTCCCATTGTGCTGCTGGCTTTTTCCAGCTCCGAACCAACATAACGGACACTTGCGGTCTTGCCTGTTCCTGTTTTCCCGTAAATAAGAATATTGGAAGGGGTTTCGTTCCTGAGGGAGGGGGCAAGGATAGACGCGATGGTATCGATCTGCGGCTGGCGGTGAGGGAGAATCTGCGGCCGGTAAGAATGCCGGAGTACTTCCCGGTCACGGAATATCCGGTTATTGGAAAGGTATTTTATAAACAACCCGGTTGATGGATCTACTGTTTCTGGCATGATGACTCGTGGAGCTGAGTCTTAGCGTGGAGAGATTAAAAAAGTACGTGGTTTATTCCTCTTTATAAACCCCCTTGCTTCCTGTGGAAATTCTGTTTTAAAAGGAGGAAATGCAAATCAAAGAGCAATTACTAGGATTTCGTGTTTTTTATTTTTCGTTTTTATTTGTCTATACACCAGATGAGATTTAGGAAGAGGTTTCTTTCCTTATCAGATGAACAGCAACCGGGGCACCCCTTTGTTTCGTGTGGAAACCAGAAGAAACTACCTTCCTGTTTGAAAAATGTTCGAAAGAATATAGTCAATTGTTGTATGTTTTCCAATATATTTAAATCAACCGAAACAAATCCGGGTGGGAGATCAAAAGAAGGGAGTGCAAGATACTGCATGCAATTGATATGATCTTGGAAACTAAAACAATCGAATTGCTATAGCGGAGAATGGGAGCTGTTGATCTGCTTCCAGCTCCCACTTAGGAAGGTTTTCTGATTGCATTTGATTGCCATAAAAAGTCAAAGGATCTCCACTGGAAACAAAGGGGTAGCCCCCTTTTTATAAAAAAAGACAGTAAAAATGAGAAAACGGTGGATCGTATACTTCAATTAATGAGCAAAAAGCAGTATATTTTATTATCATGAAGCAGGAGCATGTCCAGCCCATATCCGTGGCCACAGGAATAATAACGGTCTCGACAACCCGGACCAAGGAAACCGATACCAGCGGTAAAGCCATCCAGGCGGTCCTTGCCAAGGCAGGCCTCCCGGTTCAGCATTATGCCGTGGTTCCGGATCAGATAGAAGCCATCCGGTTCGAATTGTACCAGGCTCTCAGGATCTGTAACTGTATCATCATCAATGGCGGTACCGGGCTGACCCACGATGACTGTACGATTGAAGCAATTACGCCCCTTCTCGAGAAAAGGATTGATGGCTTTGGGGAATTGTTCCGGATGAAGAGCTACGAAGAGATCGGGACATCTTCGATGCTTTCCCGGGCTGTTGCCGGAACGATCCGGGGAACCGCTGTATTCTGCATCCCCGGATCCACCGCTGCCGTGATCCTTGCAACAGAGACCCTCATCGTCCCGGAGATTGCTCACATTCTCTCTCATGCGAATAAATAATCCCCTTTTTTCTCCCGAACACAGGAGATGAGCGAAAAGGAGCCGGGTTTTTTTATTTGCTCACATCCAGGAGTGCAACCCGCTCGAGCACCAGGTCCCGAAGCCGTTCCTCTCCGGCCGCGGCGAGCTCGTCCGGGGAGATACCAAACAGGTCCATAAGCCGGGCGGCTTTCCCTGGGGGGATGTCATCTCCGGGGTCCTCACAAAAACGCAGGTGGCAGGCAAGCTCGCTCCAGATCCCGTCCGGCGCCGGGCAGCAACAGATATACAGCCGGTTCTCTCCCTCATGAAGGCCAAACGAGACTGCCGCGCTGCACTGCCGGGTCCCGGCAGCATAAAGCAGCGCTTCCATCTCAAACGAGTTGGAGATTGCGTTGCCTGAGGAAAAAGATCGGTGTGCATGCCGGAGTGCCCTCTCTGCATGCACCCGGCCGGCCAATTTTTCCGCATCAAAACAGACGATGCGGGAGCCCGTTCGCCCGGAGACCTCCCGCAACGCACTGAGCAGGGCTGGCAGGTTCTGTACCATCACCTCTGCGTACCGGATTTTACAGGGTTTTTCCGATTCGATCATACCATCACCTGAAGTGCAGCAGGGTGGACTGGCCCCGTGCGGGTGCATCCCCCCCGGGGTGTGTCTCCTCCACCGTAGCTTTTCTCTTTGGCTGTAGTTGTTCAAGAATCTGCTCTGCAATGCCTGCACCAAGGATCTTTACCAGGTCCTCTTTTTTGTGCCGGGAGATCTCTTCCGGTGACGTAATGCCATTATTGAAGAGCCGGCGGGCACGGACCCGCCCGATGCCCCGGAGCCGGATCAGCGGGAGCAGCTCGCGCCGGATCCCGTTTTTCATGCAGATCTCGTAGTCAGCGATCTGAGGGTAAAATCCCGGGGCAAACATCCGGGCCAGCTGGGATGTGGCGTGGAGCAGCCAGTTGATATTCTCGACCATCCCGAACACATCGCCCGGTCCGACGGCATACCGTTCGCAGATCTTCTCTTCTGCAAGTTCGTCGGTCCAGTCAGCAAGGAGCATCGCGGTTTTTACTGCCCGGTAAAAGCCTTCGGCGTCCTCCTCATCTGTTGGCAACGGAAGCCAGAGCTCACCGGCTTTTGCGTCCATCATGCGCGAGAGCGCGGGAAGATCTGAATTTTTTGCATAGAGCGTGGGCATGTCAGGTGTGCTGCAGATGAGCTGGAGGAGGCCGATATCCGTATACACAGTCCTCTCCCGCAGGGTTGCCACGATCAGGGACGCACTCCGTGGATCTATATACATCCGAGAGACCAGGGTTCCCAGCTCGGTCGCTCCCAGATGCTCCCCGATTTCGAGGATCATCTCTGCCGCAATCAGGAATTCGAGGGCAGCATCAACGGCACGGTGCATGAGCCGGCCCTGGCGGTGCTCATGGACGTAATACGATCGGTTCATGAACGCGGACAAATCATCCCGGGTCTGCGCAAAACCTGAGGCCACAAGAGAAAGAACGTGCGTGTAGAGTGCGGTCGGTTCGGCCAGTCGCGAGTGGACGTCATCGGCTGCGGCGTCTATATAACACTCAAAAAGTTCCGGTACCTGTTCGGCCTCCTTTGCAATAAGCACAGCCTCACCGTACGGGTCGAGGCGGGGTCTTCCTGCCCGCCCTGCCATCTGCCGGTACTCGCTGACCGGGATCGGCTGCATTCCCTCACCTGCGGAAAACCTGAGGTAATCACGGATCACGACCCGGCGGGCGGGAAGGTTGAGGCCCGCAGCTAATGTCGGGGTTGAAGAGATGCACAAGATCCAGCCTTTGCGGAACGCCTCTTCCACAACCGCTCGCTCGTTCCGGGCGAGACCGGCATGGTGGAACGCAGCCCCATTTGCTACGCACGCAGCAAGGGTTTTTACCATCTCGGTCGGAGTCCCGGCAAGCAGGCGGTCTGCACATGCGGCAAGCGCCGGGTCCTCGCGTTTTATGGCCGCTGCAGCCCGCTTTGCAAATGCCTCGGCGTTCCTGCGGGAAGAGACAAAAACCAGGCACTGCCCTCCCTCGGCAATGGTGTCCAGGCAGAGATTGAGATCATCGTAATTCTTTGAAACCTGTTTGACAGGCCGTGTTCCCCCATCGAACTGGATTTGGTTGTCATAAAAGACGCCCTGACGCAGGTCCACCGGCCGCCATGAGCTCGTGACCAGCTCTGCGTCCAGCCACCCGGCAAGCATCTTCGGGTTGCCGATGGTTGCTGAAAGGCCGATGACCTGCATGGCCGGGTTCCGGTACCGCATCTTTGCGATCACCATCTCGAGCGTCGGGCCCCGATCCGGTGAATCGATCAGGTGCACTTCATCCACGACAAGGAGGGTTATCTCCGGTATCCAGCGTGCGCTGTTCCTGAGAAGGGAGTCCACTTTTTCGCTTGTGGCAACGATAATGTCGTTCCTGCCAAGGCTGTCGTCCCGCCGGTCGAGGTCACCGGTGGAGATACCGACCTTTACGCCCTTCCCGTTGAACTCCTCGTACTTCTCCGAGGCGAGGGCCTTGAGCGGGACAATATACAGGCATTTTCCCCCGGCGGCAATATGGCGGTGCATGGCCATCTCCGCGATCAGCGTCTTTCCGCTGGCTGTCGGGATCGCGACAAGGAGGTTTTTGTTGTCTAAAAGCCCTTTCTCGATACAGGTTGCCTGCGGTGGGTAGAGCTCGCGGATGCCCAGCTCAAGGTACTGCTTCTTGAGGGTATCGGGTATGGCAAGATCCAGTATCTGCATGGCACATCTATCCGAGATTCGCGTTTTCTAAATTACCTGTGATCGTTTACTTCCCGTTGAATTGTTTTTGCGGATTACACCTGCCAAACGGCATTCTCTGCCCTGAGCCGGATTGGGTGCGGGTGTCCAGACCGGCAGTTCTTTCACGGTACCGTTTCAGCGGACTGCATAAAAAAGAGGAGGTGCGGAAGGTGGAAGTGTTTCAGTAGTAGTAACTGATCATATCCTGCTTTGCCTCTTTCTTTTTCTTGTCAAGGAACGCAAAAACGTTCTCGTGGGGGACGCCCTCGATGAGCATATCGATTGCCGCCCGGGCGATCTTCATCTGTTCGGGGTACCCGATTAGGGCCACGGTATGGCCGAAGACCGAGAGGTCCACGTCGGTCATATTCTCGATCTGCTCGCGGGCACGGCCGTCTTTTCCAATGATCCGCCCGCGTAGCCGGTCGAGCTGCTTGGGATTGTCTGCCGTACGGGAGAGATCGATAATGTCGAGAAGGAGATCCTCGTCTTCGATCATTTCGAAGGCGCGCTCAGGAGAAAACCCGGCGTTGATGGCGTTGATGATCTCTACGGCCCGGAGGAGCGGGATTGCGTTTTCCTCTGCACCCTCCACTTTCACCAGCCCTTCCTTGCTGTCGATGGAGATGGTTGTACTGGTCTTTGTTTCAAGCTCTTTTTTCGTCGCCCCGCCTTTTCCGATCAGCACGCCTACCCTGCTTGTTGCAACCTTTAGTTCCTGTATCATTGTTCAATCACCATTCTGGAATTTTTTGTGGATATAGTATCGCTTGTCTGGGGTTTTCACCGATGTACTCCATGGATCTCATGGTGCGGCAACGTTAAGGCCGGTCACCGTGTTAAAAATCTCATATTCTGATTTTACTACGCAGCCTCTCTTTTTAAAGAATCTGTTGATATTGTGGATGTCCCGCATCAGGAACTGGAGAGCACGCGGGTGATCGCGGGTGACCGACTGGCCCATATCGATGAGATATGGATGGTCCTGGTATAAGATATTAAACTCGCTTAAGTCACCGTGCACCAGTTCTGCCTTGGTGTAGAGCGTTTCGATCATCCCTATGATGCTTTTATATGCCCGTTCCGGCTGGTCAAGCTCCACATTCCTCAGCTGGGGATACGGTCGTGGGCCCTCGCCAAGAAATGACATGATAAGGATGTTCCTGTCCCACACCAGCGGCTCAGGGACGGGAAGGCCGGCCTCCCGTGCCCGTACAAGATTGGAGAACTCCTTTTTTGTCCAGGCAAAGATGAGCTCCTTTTTGGATTTTTTGACATGGGAGAACCGCCGGTCTCCGGTGATGTACGAGCTCATGGTGGTGAAATTCGCCGACTGGATCCGGTAGATCTTGATGGCTACCGCCTCATCTCCCCGGTCTCCCAGAAAAACGTTGGCCTCTTTGCCGGTACTGATCGATCCGCCAATCGCGGTGAGCCATTTCTTGTGGACGAGCTTGTACAGGGCAATGAGGGTAACCTCATCAAAGACATTCTCGCTGACCTTGAGGTTGTCCGCGTCTTTGATGCGGATACCCATTTCAGCGAGACGCTGGTCGAATGCCTCCTCCTGTTTTTCGATGCTCACGGCCAGTCCCCGACTCGTACCTGACAGGTATCTTTTGTGTTCAGCGTATATAGTCGCGCACCGGGGCAAGGATCTCGACAAGCCCTTCACCGCAGGCCTTCTTGAGATCAAGGGGGTGGATCTCCCCGTTGCTGTAGGCGGCTTCAAGCTCTGCGTACCCGCGAAAGGTCCGGTCGCCACCGAATTTTTCCGGCCGCTTTACGGTAATTTCTGGGAGGCGCGGGAAGATGTGGTGCTGGAAGATCTGGAGGACCGGATTCTCGGCAATCTCCGGCGGGCAGAACGCTTTCTGGCATTTTTTCCGGATTTCGTCCTCGCTGTCAGCAACCGAGATGTAGTTTCCCTGCGAAGAGGACATTTTCTTGCCGTCAAGGCCGTTTAAGATCGGCGTGTGGATGCAGACCGGAGAGGGGTATTTGAAGTTGGGCAGGTGCTCACGGGCGAGCATGTGGATCTTTCTCTGGTCGATCCCCCCGACGGCAGCATCGACGCCAAGCATCGCGATGTCAGCCATCTGCATGATCGGGTAGACCATCTGTGAAACGGTCGGGTGGTCCATCTGCCTGCCCACCTCGTCCATGCTCCGGGTTGCCCGGGCAAGGGTGATCTGCTGGGAGAGCTGGTGCACGAGCAGCTCATACTTGCGGTTGAGCTGGAGATCGGAGCCAAGTACATACTTCACGTTCCTGAGGCCGAGCCCCTCAAAACAGCGGCGGTTGTATTCGGCAAGCTCCTTTACCTTTTCCATCGTCCCTTTCCGGTTAAGGAACGCATGCAGGTCGGCAAGGAGAACCGTAACCTCGAAGCCGGCTGTCTGGAGATCCACAAGCTTGTTCACGGTGACAAGGTGGCCAAGGTGGATCTCGCCGCTCGGCTCGTACCCTGCGTACACCTTCTTTGTGGGTCTGGCAAGAAGTGCGCGGAGTTCGTCTTCGGTGACGATTTCAACGGTGTTCCGGGTAACCCGTTCGAATGTATCCATCAAAAAGAATGGGATATGATGGGAGTTAATGGTTATTCTGGATGGGAGTAAACCCGAGTGCACTATTGGTGAGTTTTATAGATGCTGCAGCATCTTTGGCAAGGCCGGTCATCGCCCGGATCGCGTCCACATTCTCGACGACAACATCCGCCTCCTGGTGGATGGCCTGAAAGAAGCAGAGCTCGTTCTTATTTGCATAGATGGATTCCTCGAAGATGCAGTTTTCGTAGAGATCTGCCCGCTGCCGGCCGAGGTCCTGAGCGAATTCCTTGAGCTCAGCGGTACTCTTGATCGCCGCGGTCTTCTTTACCAGGCCCATGCGGGGGTGGTTCCTGATAAGCTCGATCACTCTCTCGCGGTTCACGTCTTTTTTTGTCGTGATCCGGATCGCGTGCATGTGCATCATGGTGGTCGGGACGATCATGGCCATCGTCGTGATGGAGATATGCGGGAGCACGGTCTGGACATCAGGGCCGTGGTGGCTGGGGACGGTCACCGGGTCGAGGACCACCGCATCAATCGGCCCTTTCTTGATCTCGCCGGGGTCGGATCCCCTGCGGACCATGATCGCGTGGACATGGGCTACACCGAACTCCTTGTCAACCTCGTGGATGATCCGGCAGAGACCGGTGGTATTGCAGGACACGACCCGGACGAACTGCCGGTCAATCGCATCCGCAAAGTTGCAGGACGAGTTGAACGAGAACCCGGCCACCTCATGATCTTCGCCACCCTGCCAGATCGCCTTTTTTCCGAGTTTTTCATAGAGCGGCTTGTTGGTCGCACCCACATCCCCGGGGGTTGCATCCACAATTACGTCGGCCGCCTTGCACATGTCTTCAACCGAACCGGCAACCGTGAGGCCTGCTTTTTCAAACGCAGCCTTCTTTGAGAGATCAGCGATGTAAAGAGGATATCCCCGCTGTTTTGCAATAAATGCCTCGGCGTTCGGGCGGGTCTTTGAGACGCCGATCACTTTCATATCCTTCTGGGCTGCAACCGCATCGGCCACACGCTTTCCGATGGTACCGTACCCGTTGATGGCAACCTTGATCATATGATGGAACTGTATGAACGAGATATGATAAAGATTGCTTGCCATGGCCGGGAATGCAGGCAGATCCGATCACCTGCCGCCACCACGCTCCGGTGGAGATCATCACAAAAACAAAGCCTGGAACTTCACGATCTCTGTGCTGTCTTTCGCCGTGGCGTACAGGTCGAGCGGCTCCCTGTTGACCTCCAGAAACCGGATGCCCCAGTTGACACAACCCAGGATCTGTGCTGCCCGCTCCTGTTCCCCGAGGATATAGAGTGTGGCAGCAATCGCCTCGATGGAAGTGAGCTTGCAGGGTTTCCCGAAGTTGACCGGATTTGCGGCCATAAGAAAGGGCAGTGCCCTCCGGGTCCTCCACGATCTGACGGCACCGGTATCCAGCACTTCCCAGGAGCAGTCAAGGGCGGTAATGGATTTTACGGTCTTGTCTGCCGGTGAGAGTGCCTGTTCGGCGGTCGGATCCAGCAGCAGGGTGTTTCTGGGGATCTGGGAAATTTTTTTAACGATCCGGAGAAAGCCGGCACGCTCAAGTTTTTTTACCGTGCACTTGCGGGGGTCGCAGCTGTTGTCCCGGTAGGCAATGAGCGGAATCATTGATTATTCTGTGCGTCAACAACTCCTATCAATGTACGTTCTCTGTTCCCCCTGCATTTTGTCCCCGTCGCTCCGGGCCAAAGGCATCACACATCCTTCAGACATCGCAGTATTTGCGCGTTCAGTGGGGCGCTGCAAAAAGTTCGGAATAGATGTTGTGCCCCTCCCCTGTCCGGAGACCCTATACCTTGGCCCGGACCGACAGCCCGGCACGTTTCTTGAGCGGCTGAACACGCCAGAATTTGCTACGCTCCTCGAAGACCTGTACGGCAAGGTGAACAAGATTATTGAAGAACGGGGACCGCCCCTCTGTATCCTTGGTGTGAACTCGTCGCCAACCTGCGGGGTGACAAGCACGTATTACGGGGCCGAAGGCGACACACCGGCCAAACGATCCGGCCGGGGGGTCTTCTACGCACAATTCCCGGAGATCCCGGCACAGGACGTCTTCGAGTTTGCGAAATATCGGATCTACCTCGCCGCCCCGCTCTTCTCGGAAGCTGAGCGTACCTACAATACCTCTATCGCAGAGCTGCTCAGGTCCCATTTTTACGAGGTATACCTTCCGCAGGAAGCTGGTGACGATCACGCAGTGAGAGACAAAAAGGAATATGCTCAGATTTACCGCCGCAACAAAAGGGCGGTCAGGGATGCGGACATCGTGATTGCCATCATTGACGGGGCTGATGCGGATTCAGGGACTGCGTGGGAGATGGGCTACGCGGCCGGGCTCAGGAAAACAGTGATTGCCATAAGGACGGATTTCAGGATGGCCGGGAGCCATGAACGGGTGAACCTCATGCTCGAACAGGCAGCACGGGTGGTGACCAGCAGGGACGAACTCCTCGCTGCGCTGGGTGCCCTTCCAGCCAGTCAACAAGGGTCCGACAGGACTCCTGCATAAATCCCCGGCAACCATCATATTTTTCAACGAATACATGGTCTTTTCTGAAGTATAATGCAGGCAAGTTATATCTGAATCCTGACAAATAGGTAGTGAGTGCGATGGCAAAAAAAAAAGAGGGGCGTGAACCGGGGAAAAAACAGGGTTTTATCGGGATGTGTGATCTTGACGGGGGCTACGTGTCTCCCATCAAAACATTCCGGGACATTTCCCTTAAAAACATTCAATCGCTTGTTGCTGCGAGCCGGTACGTCCAGACCCTCATTTTTCTTACAGTCATCGGTCTTTTTCTGAGGTTCTACAATCTCGGGTTCAACTCACTGTGGCTTGACGAGGCCAGCACTTATACGATCTCGGTCAAGTCCTTTGCAGATATCTGGCAGGTAACCGCCAGCGGCGAGTTTAACCCACCGCTCTTCTACTGGGCCGAACATGTCATGCTCATGCTCGGGAATAATGAGATCATCCTCCGGTTCATCCCGGCCCTGCTCGGCGTTCTCACGATCCCGCTTTTTTACCTGATCGGAAAGGAGTTCCTCGATCGGAATGCAGGACTTATCGCTGCCTCTGCATGTGCCTTCTCCCCGTTCCTGATCTATTACTCACAGGAGGCGCGGGCCTACATGATGATGCTTTTTTTCATTGCCCTTGCGACAGTCTTTTTCCTTAAGGCAATGAAGTCCGGCAGCCTGACCCACTGGATTCTCTTTGGCGTCTTCTCAGCGCTTGCCTTCTGGGCGCACTTCTACGCGTTCGTGATGATCGCGGCGCTGGTCCTCTACGCGCTCATCGAATGGGCCCCCCGGATCCAGACCGAACTTACGAACCTCAAAATGCTGGTGTCAGGTGTTGTTGTCTTTGTGGTCCTGTCACTTCCCCTGATTATTGTCACCCTCCAGCTTTTCGTACTCCGGACATCCTCAGCACCCACTTATGGGATCCAGGGGCTGGGGATCATCCTGGAAACCTTCAGCCAGATATCCGGCATGAACGATATCGCAATGTACCTGCTGGTTGCACTCTTCGTGGTCGGGATCATTCAGGCATTCTATATCGGGAAAAACAAGGCGATCTTCCTTGTGTTGATCACCGTTCTCACTTTTGTTATCAGCTACATTCTCTCGTTTAAAATGCCGATGCTTCCCCGGTATCTCATATTTTTAAGCATCGTCTTTTTCATTGGCATCGCGATATCCTACCGGGCCGTCTACTCTCTCTGGAATACCAGGGCCGTGGTGTACGGGTTTATTGTTGTTCTTTTTGTTATCAGTGCGCCTGTCCTCGCGGGGTATTATTCGGGATATTCAAAGGAAGACTGGAGAGGTTTCTCCGCCACCCTCCAGCAGAAGACCATGCCGGGCGATATAGTTGTCTCTGTCCCCGGGTACATTTCCCAGCCACTTGATTATTACTACTCTTCAACAAAAGCGCAGACCAAAGAGTACGGGGCAACGACAGCCGCGGATCTGGAAAAAATCTCATCGCAGAGTGGCAACAGTACGATCTATTATGTCGTAACCGGTGACATCAGCGCGGCAGATCCGAGTGGCGATGCTGTTGCGTGGCTCAAAAATAACACCCAGTTGATCGGTACCGATGTCACAAATGCAATTTATCTTTTCACAAAATCCTGAATTTTTACCGGTGTGTGCCCCAATGTACGACCTGACCGTTATTATTCCCACGTTTAAGGAAGAGTCCAACATTGGTACCGTTATTGAGAACGTGGACGCGGTTTTTTCCGACAATGCGATCAACGGGGAGATCCTTGTTGTTGATGATAATTCCCCGGACCGGACCATTGAAATAGTCAGGGAATTACAGAAAACAAAACCTCATCTCAGCCTTGTAGTCAGAAAAGAGGATCCCGGGCTCTCCCAGTCCGTTGTCGAAGGATTCCACACGGCCCGTGGGGATATCTTTCTTGTCATGGATGCCGACCTCTCCCATCCCCCGGCACGCATCCCAACTATGCTGGACGGGATTCGCAACGGCAATGACATCGTCATAGGAAGTCGGTACATGGAAGGAGGCGGGATAAAAAAATGGCCGCTCAGGCGACACATCATATCTTTGGGTGCTACGTTCCTCGGCCGTCTTCTCTTCCCGGAGATCCACGATCCCGTCAGCGGCTTTTTTGCCGTGAAAAGGAGCGTTGTGGAACATGCCCCCCTCAGGCCACGGGGCTACAAGATCCTGCTCGAAGTGTTAGGTAAAGGTACCTGGCAGAAGGCAAAGGAGATCCCATTTGAATTTGTTGACCGGGCAACCGGATCAAGCAAGCTGGGTGGTCGAACGATCATCGAGTACGCAGGACAGGTGATCGATAATGCACGGTTCTCCTGGAACCACCATGAGAGTATCGTTTGGCAGGAATGGGTAAAATTGTTCAGGTTCGGGGCGGTGGGACTCTCGGGCATTATCGTCAATGAAGGAATTCTTATCTATCTCAAGGGATATGTCCAGCTCAGCCTGCCGGTTGCAAGCATTATTGCTATCGAACTCTCGATCCTGAGCAATTTTATCCTGAACGATACTTGGACATTCAGGACACAGCAGCAGCACGCCATGCCGCACTGGTGGCAGCGCCTCCTCACGTTTCAGGTAGTATCCATCGGTGGAGCAGCGATAAATTTTGTTATTCTTAATGCACTTGCCGCATTCGCCGGTATTGACTACAGGGTTGCCAATATCCTCGGTATCCTGATAGCCTTTGCGTGGAATTACTGGGTGAACCGGCGGGTGACATGGAGGCGGGTATGATCCCATCATCGATCTTGGTGTATCCTGCGTTTTCAGCAAATTATCCGAGGGTATTTCTGGATCCGGAACAAATATGCATTATTGCTGAACAGGTATGGTGAACCGGGATGGGAAAAAAAGGCAAAAATGTGGCTGAATCTTCTACCAGAAAGAAAAAAAACACCAGGGAACCGTTTTCGTTCCTTGGGCAGGATATCGATGTCGCCGATAAGCAGACCGTAAAGTCACACCTGTTCTACCTTATTCTCGTGTTTATTGCAGCGACACTGCTGGTGGTAGTTGTGACCACGGTAGTGTTCCACTCATTCGTTGACCTTTTTGATATAGGCATTTACCTTAAGCACACAGTGATGTTGATGCAGGGGCAGTTCCCGATCAATCCCGAGTTCCCTTACCCCCCTCTCGCGTTCATTCCGATATTACTAGCATTTGTTCCGGCACTTCTCTTCAATAGCGGTGAGGCATTCGTCTTCACCTTCCAGTTCCTGATGTTCGTTTGCAATTGCGTAACAGTCGTATGCGTCTACTTTATCGGGCTAAAAATCTACAATGAGGAACGGACTGCATTTATTGCAGCACTCCTCTCAGCGACCGCGTTCTCTGCTATCTACTTTGTGATTACGAAATTCGATGCGTTCCCCACCATGCTCCTGATGCTGGCGGTATTGTTCACGACCTATAGGCGCACAGTTGAAGGATACGCGGCGGCAATGCTGGGGTTTTTTACGAAAGTGTTCCCGATCCTTGCGCTTCCTTTCTTTGTTCTTCACAACGCCAAGAGCACTTCCCTGAAACAGGAACTCATTGCAGCGGCAAAGATTGTCATCCCTATTGGCATCGTGCTTTTCCTGCCGCTTTTCCTGATAAACCCCAGCACATTCAGCATCTACATTCCAATACGTTCAGAACTGGGGTACTACTCGAATACCCTGACGTTTACCCTCTTCTCGTGGTTGCATAATGTCTTTGACCTGAGCGTATCGCTGGACATGATATCAGCGGTCATGTATGCCGCTATGGGGCTGGGTCTTCTCATTCTGCTCTATATAGCATGGCGCGTTCCTGATAAAGAGCCGAAACTCTCGATCAAACTTCTCCTGTGTGCCGTTGTTCTCGTGGTTGTTTGCGCAAAAGTCCGGAGTCCCCAGTACATCGTCTGGTTCACCCCCCTCATTTGTCTCCTCGCTGCTGACAGTTTCCGGAAGATAGCGTCGTTTTATATTTTCCAAGCGCTGGCATACGCGGAATTCCCTTTGATGTTCAGTACATTCTATACCGCGCTTCAATATACCGATCCGGCATTATCACAGGGCTGGTGGATCACCCTCATGATGTTTACACTGGAATACCTTGCCCTGTTTATCTGTTTGTGGTTTGTGGTTAACCCAAGAGAGATTGCTAAGAAGGTAAAGGGTGCAGCGTAATGGATGACTGGGAGACGTACTGGGCGAAACCCCCGATCCCGATCAACCGTGCATATGACCGGGTTGCCGTCTTCTACCGGCACCATATTATCCGCCCCCAACTCCAGCGATATCTTAAGCGGTATTTTAGTAGTGCGAATGTCCTGTTACTTCACGCCGGATGCGGGGGAGGTCAGGTTGAAGAGGGCATCATTAAATCAGATAGTGTGATCGCGCTCGACATTTCCGCAAATGCCTTAAACCTCTATAAAAAACACCATCCGGTTTCAACCCTGATCCGGGGTGACATAATGGCAACCGGGTTTCGATCTGAAACCTTTGACGGCATCTACAACCTCGGGGTGATGGAGCATTTCAGTGAAGATGAGATTGTAAATATCCTGCGGGAATTCAGGCGTGTTTTGAAACAGGAGGGAGTAGTTATCCTGTTCTGGCCGCCACGATACGGTGCAACGGTTATCGTTCTCCGGGCGCTCCGTCGGATCTATACCGCTGTGTTGAGCACAAACATCCAGTTCCATCCACCCGAACCCAACCTTATAAAATCCCCGGGACATGTTGAGGCACTGGCAAATCAGGCAGGGTTCCGGATGCGTTCATATGAATTTGGTATCGGTGACCTCTTTACAAACGTCGTGGTTGTCCTTGAAAAGTCTTCATCATAACAAGAACCTGCCGTTCTGTCTCTTGATCCTCTCAATCCTGATTCAGGCATTCGGGACGATCTGCACGAAGTACGCGGCGGAGGCTTATGATATCTCAATTACGATTCTCCTGTACTTCGTAATTATTGGAGGGATGGGGTTGCAGGTGTTCGTTTGGCAGTACTCATTAAAATATTACCCCCTGTCATTCGCCTACCCGTTCCGGAGCCTTGTAAACTTTATAGTGGTTTTTGCTGCGTTTGTCCTGTTCCAAGAACCCATCACACTCATGAAAATTCTGGGACTGACGGTAATAACCGTGGGGGTTTTTTTCCTCACGCGGGATATGGGGGCGTTTTAGGAATGACCCTCTCGTTCATGGTCTGCCTTTTGCTGACAGCCCTCTTTATAATCCTGGCAAGCATTGGGCACCTGCTTTTAAAAAGTGCAGCGAACTCTGTTGCGAAATCCGGCGGGAGACTCTACCTCCACCCTGTCTCAATCGCAGGCTATGGTATCTTTGCGGTGGCAACCCTCCTCTCCATCTTTGCAGTGAAAGGACTCCCCCTGTCATTTTTCTTTGTTCTGACTTCCCTCACATACATTAGCATACCTCTTCTTTCTTTCATACTACTGCGGGAATCTGTTTCCCGAACGAAGCTTATCGGGATCGTTATAATTGCAATTGGTGTTTTGCTGTTTAGTTTATGACTGCTGCTCAGTGCGCCGGACATGCCATTGATGTTTTCACGAGATGGATGGAAAGGAGATTATTTGTAGGAGTTTTATGAAACAAAGATCGAATTCAATAGCAGAACAGATGACAGGATACAATAAACCAACGGGGCAATGAAAAAATCAACGATAATCTGAAATTTGCTAACAGAAAAAATTTCCAGAGACCCTCTCCAAAGCTTTCTTATGATGACCAGTTTCTGACCCCAAATCCTAAAAACCATAATCACCAATCGATCATCCATGTCCAATATTACCGTCGCTGTCGTTGCCCCGAACGGCTATGCGGACGAGCTGGGAAAGAAGGGGACGACGAGCGATATCACCTTTTACAACCTCAAGAGGGGTGAATCCACGATTACCTTCATCGAACCCACGCGGTATCCTGAGAAACTCTCCTCGCTCTTTTATGCGATCTCCCTTGCGGATCGCGTTATTCTGGTGGTGGATGAGATCACGGCGACCTTTGGGGAGACAGTTCTGATGCTTCAGTGCGCCGGAAAAGCGAACGGGTATATCATCTTCCGGAATTACCTGAACCCCGACCAGATTGCTCCTCTCATCAAAGGCACCGTACTCGAGCACTACGAGTCCATTGAAAACGATCCGCTTGGGTTACGAGAGAAACTTCTTGATGCTGCGGCGAAGCTGACTGCCCACCAGAAAGTAAAGGAAGGGACAAGCAATGGAATAGTTCCCATCGATCACCATTTCAATGTGAAAGGAGTCGGGGTTGTTATCCTCGGGTGTGTCGCCCACGGGATCATCAGAAAACACGATACCCTGAAGCTGCTCCCGACGACAAAGACCGCCCAGGTGCGTTCCATCCAGAAACACGAGGACGATGCCGATAGTGCGGTCACCGGGGACCGGGTGGGCCTCGCCCTCAAGGGTGTCGAAGTCGAGGACCTCGACCGGGGCTACGTCCTCACCAACGACCCGGCGATCAAGTGTTCATCGGTTGTCACGGGTAAGGCGCAGCTTGTGAAGTACTGGCCGGCGCCCTTAAAGGAAGAGATGGTGATCTATCTCGGCCACTGGATGCAGTTTTTACCCTCGCGTTTAACTAAGGTAACTGCAGAAGGGGACTGGAGGATGCCCGAACTCACGCTTACCCTCGAAAAGGAACTGGTGTACCCTCCCGGCGCCCGGGTAGTGCTGCATTACCTTGAAGGCGGCAAACTCAGGGTCGTGGGAACCCTGACCCTGCAATAGGCCTCTGATACTGCGGACAATTTTTTTTATTTTTCTTGTGCTGTCCTGCCAAAAGAAGGCCGTGACGCAGGCTTACCTCACCTATTATCTGGTATCGGATGCATCAGTGTACTGATAACACATGCTTGGAGATATCATTGGCTGGATCATTCTCATCGTTATTATCCTCATCGTCATCGGCCTTGTCCTCTGGGCCGTCGGCATTTACAACCGGTTCTACTCCCTGAAAAACTCCTCAGAAGCGACTCTCGGGCAGATCCGGGTCGCGATGAAGAAACGTCTGGATATGATCGACCAGCTGCTCGGTGCGGTAAAGAGCTATGCAAAGTTCGAACAGGACACGTTCACCAAGGTCACCGCGATGCGGGCAAGCGTCGCAACCGCAGGGCCGGGAGACCTGAACAAGGTCGAGGCAGAGTCCAGGTCCATCTTCGGGCGCCTGCTTGCCGTAGCCGAGAACTACCCGGAATTAAAAACCTCCCAGACCGTCTCCTCCCTCATGGACTCGGTTAAAAACCTCGAAGACGAGATCGCCCGCCAGCGGTACACCTACAACAACATCTCACAGGAATTCAACACGATGATGGACACGATCCCCTCGAAGTTCATCGGTCACATGACCGGCCTGTCCAAGCTTGAATATCTCCAGTTCGAGGAAGAGATCAAGACCCCGCCGAAGATCGAGTTCTGACGGGAAAATGGGTCGTTGGTGAAACCAGCCAGATTACCGGCGTTGTCATCATCGCTCTCATCATGGAGGTCGCCGGGCGGGGCATCGTATCCGTAATCCCGGCCCCTCCTCCAGGAGATCTCGCCGTGAGCTCGAATGAAGGGATCCTGTACGAGAACGGCACCCTGCAGGAGCAGTATATTTACAATGTGCAATCGTCCGACTAGTACCGGATGCCTGCGCGGCAACGTTCCCCATCTCCCTCACAGCCGGGCGAGAACCGGGTTTTTCTGTCTTTAAAGCGGAAAAGAGATATAAATCCGCATCAATCCAATGAATACCCAAGATACAATACAAGAGCGCTCATATGCACTATTCGGAAGGCCGGCTTGGCCGCATATTTGTCCTGAGGATCGATGACGGTGAAGATTTTCTGGCTGTCACGCATGAGTTCATACGGAATAAAGCGGTTCAGACCGGCACCATCCTTTTTCTTGGCGCACTCCGGCAGGGACGGATGGTAACAGGTCCCGAGGATTTCGCCCTTCCCCCGGAGCCGCATTACGTCATGTTCGAAGGTGGCTGGGAGATGGTTGGTATGGGTACCATCTGCCCGGGCGATGACGGCCCTGCGATCCACTATCATGCTTCTGTCGGCCGGGCCGGCCATGCGCTGACAGGGTGCCTGCGGGAGAAGGCAGTCACCTACATCGTTGCTGAGGCGGTCGTCCTCGAATTCACTGGTCTTGATATCCGCCGCAGACCTGATGAAAAGACCGGGGTATCCCTGCCTGTCCATGGAAAACTTGACGAGGCCGGACAACTGTCCCCGTCCCCCCCAGCGACCTTGGCACAATCGGATGAACCTGTACCTGAAGAGAAGGGGAAAAAGGAAGAAGAGGATGTGCCGGGAGGCCTTGCCGAGATCATCCGCGACCTGACCCGGCGCCCGCGGGCCTGACCTGTATAAAATCGGCTTTATGAGATCCCAACCTCCGTTCCTTCCTGTGTCTCTTCTGGAGGCAGAGGCTCTCGGCATCGGCCAGTTCGATATTATCCTTGTAACAGGGGATGCTTATGTCGACCACCCCTCGTTTGGCACGGCGCTTATCGGGCGGGTCCTCTGGGATGCGGGATTTTCGGTCGGGATTATCTCCCAGCCGGACGTGAAGACAGAGCAGGACTTCACGGCTCTTGGAAAACCGCGGCTCTTCTTTGGCATCTCTTCCGGCAACGTCGACTCGATGGTTGATAACCTCACTCCCAATCTCAAGCGGCGGCGTTCTGACGTGTACTCCCCGGGAGGGATCCCCCGTCGCCCGGACCGGGCGACCATCGTGTACGCAAACCGGGTCCATGCGGCATATCCCGGTACACCCATCGTGATCGGGGGCATTGAGGCAAGCCTGCGCAGGTTCGCACACTACGATTACTGGCAGGACCGGGTCCGCCAGTCCATCCTTGCCGATGCCCCGGCAACGCTTCTTGCCTATGGCATGGCAGAGGAGCAGATGATTGCGATCGCCCGGCGGCTGGATGTCGGGGCGCCGACCCGGTCTTTGCGGGATATCCCGGGAACGTGTTACACCATGGAAGTGACCGAATGGCGTGCCGCACCTCATGAGGGTATTGTGGAGCTCCCGGGACTTTCGGAGGTTTCTTCGGACAAAACCGCGTATGCCCGGGCGTTTGCCCTGCATTACCGGGAGCAGGACCCGGTCCGGGGGCGGCCGGTTGCCCAGCCGCACCCTAAGACCGTGATTGTCCAGAACCCCCCGGCCCGGCCTCTTTCCTCTGCCGAACTCGACCATATCTATGAACTACCGTTCTCGCGCCGTGCACACCCTTCGTACCGCGAGCCCGTCCCGGCGCTTGAACCGGTGCAGTTCTCGGTGGTGAGCCACCGGGGCTGCTTTGGGAGCTGTTCGTTTTGTGCTCTCACCCATCACCAGGGGCGGATTGTTCAGAGCAGGAGTGCAGCATCCATTGTCCGCGAGGTGACCCGGATGACTGCGATGCCGGAGTTCAAGGGGATCGTCCAGGATGTGGGCGGCCCGACCGCCAACATGTACGGGATGGCATGCGATCGATGGGGCACGGCGGGTGCATGCCCGGATAAGTCCTGCTCGCCAGCCTGCCCAACCCTCCGGACGAGCCACCGCAATCTCGCAGAACTTCTCAAAAAAGTCAGCGAAGTGCCCGGGGTAAAGAAGGTATTTGTCGGTTCCGGCATCCGGTACGACCTTGTGCTTGCCGACGATTCCGGATCCCGGTACCTGGACGAGCTCTGCGATCGCCATGTCTCGGGCCACCTTAAGGTCGCCCCGGAGCATATCTCGCCAAGGGTCACCAAAGCCATGAACAAGCCGGACGGTTCTGTATTTGACCGGTTCGTGGACCGGTTCGAGGCCCTCCAGAAGGGGAAGCCCCGGCGGCAATATCTCGTCCCCTACTTCATGTCAGGCCATCCCGGCTGCACGGTCAGCGATATGGTTGAACTGGCCGAGTATATCCGCGACCGCGGTCTCTATACCGAGCAGGTGCAGGACTTCACCCCCACGCCCATGAGCGTCTCCACGTGCATGTACTACACCGGCCTTAACCCGTTTACGCTCGCACCGGTTCATGTGCCCAAAGGAAGGGAGAAGAAAATCCAGCGGGCGCTCATGCAGTACCGGGAACCGCAGAACCGGGGCCTTGTGCTTGAGGGGCTCCGCATGGCAGGCAGGAGCGATCTGATCGGGAGCGGGAAAACGTGCCTTGTGGTCGGGGAAAACCACGGCGACCAATCCCGGCCTAAGCCTGCAGCACAGTGGAAGCGAACCGGGCGACAGGATCCCGGCCACGATCCACAATAATCATCAAAAAAAGTCCCGGAAGGCTAGTGAACTTTTTCCGGAAAGCCCGGGATCCTTGTGGCGGGTTTTGCAATGGAACGATTCAACGCGGTAAAGGCCCGACCGTAGATCCGGGAAATTCTTTTTTGGTGCGGTCTTCCGGTTGATCTGATTGCCGGATCCTGAACAGGTTAGATCCAGTTTTCCGGGTGGCTGTGTCCGGACTCCAAAAAAAATTGAAATGATATGGTTTTTCTCGCGGATCGAGTATATTGTAAAAAAGATCTGAGCGATTGTCTCCCTTGAACTCAGTTGGGGTGTGACATGAATATCTCCCTCACCAGTAACCGATTCCACTGTGGAGAAGTTGGGATGAGTTGCCCGATTTTCACGCTTTTCCCGGCTGGTTGATTTCTTCAAGAATAAAAAGGATTTATCCCCATCCCACAAGCTCAGACGTGGACGAGCCAGTTGAGGTACTCGAGCTTATCTGCACCGGGACGGGAACGCCGGGTGCCGACCAGAAAGTGACCGTGGCCCCATTCTCTGATTTGGTGTACTTACTTGCAGCGGGGTATGTTCCTGCAGGGACAGTGACTGACTCAATGCCCGCGAACGTGAGCGTTGACTCCTTATTGAAATTGGTAGCGGACATCTGATTGAGCTGGGCTGCGGGGATAGCCATGGTCATGGTCTTGCCGTTGACTGTCATGGTCATCGTACCACCTAGGATACTGTTCATTGCAGAATCATAGTAGTAGTCATACACCCCGTTCATAGCCGAGGAGGTCATGGTGACTTTCATTTCGACAGCCGGCTGCCCGTTGTACGTACTGGTGGATCGCTCCATCTTCATGTCTATCGTCATCTCCTTTCCCTGACTTGTCGTTGTGGTCTGGTATTCCATCCAGTTATAGCTTGACCCGAAGACTGATGAGGAACTCACCGTCGAACCCACCTGCTGCGTCGACGATGCAGCAGCTGATGATGAGCTTCCTGACGATGACGTGCCGGATCCTCCGGACGAGGTTGTTGTTGTCTGGGATGCACAACCCGCACAGGCGATTGCAATCACGACAAGCATGACTGCAACAATACCGATATATGCTGACTTCATGGTAGTACTCCAAAGATTTGCACAAGAATCGCAAACATCCGTTTTCAGGCACCGAAAAACAGGTGTGTCGGGATCTGGTTTATATCTCATACTTTATATAATAAAAGTATTTTGAAATTCATCCAATACTCCCTCTCATGTCAAATTCGGCTAATAATAACTGCATCTGCTGCCCGGCAGGCTCTTCTCCCCGCTCTCCGCATAAATACTTAAAAGTGCTGTCACGTTATCGTCAGCACCTCCCCTGTTCAAGAATCACTTCCCGATCCATGTCACTCTAGGGATGCTGACCGCTAATGATAACACACATACCGTGGTAATATTCTTATATCTTCCCGAATGCACCAGAATCAATATTTCTACCAAACAAACAAAAATCCGGCCTCTACTTCCTCCCGTAATCGTCCTCGTACCGGATGATATCATTCTCTTCAAGGTATTCCCCGAGCTGCACCTCGATCACCTCGAGGGGGATCACGCCGGGGTTGCTCAGACGGTGCCGGATCCCGCTCCGCACAAAGGTACTCTCACCCTGACGGAGCAGTGTTGTCTCTCCATTGAGTTCGATTTCTGCCGTCCCGCTCACCACCACCCAGTGCTCGCTCCGGTGGTGGTGGAGCTGGCGGGAGAGTTTTTGGCCGGGCTTTACGGTCATGCGCTTGATTTTGTACCCTTTCGCATCCTCAAGCACCGTATATGATCCCCATGGCCGGTGGACCTGCCGGTGGAACTGGGTGACCGGGTCGTCCCGCGCATTGTACCGGTGGACAAGGTCCTTGACCTGCTCCGTGTGCCGGTTGTCGCAGATGAGAAGCGCATCAGTCGTGTCCACGACAACAAGGTTTGCCACACCGATCATACCCACGTGCTTGCCCGGCGCATGCACGTAGTTGTCCTTTGCTGAAAGGTACTCGGCCTCGCCGACGTTACCCTCGGCATCATGCGGGTGAACCTCGTAGAGCGCCGCAAACGTCCCAAGGTCATTCCAGTCCGCATCCAGAGGAACAACGGCAACTTTTTCTGAGGGTTCAAGCAGGCCGTAGTCGATCGAGATGGAATCCAGTTTCGCATACTCCGGCACAGTATTCCCTTTAAAGGCGGCAGAGAGGCGCGGCTGGTATTTTTTAAGTTCCTCAAAGAACACAGGGACAGAGAGGAGGAAGATCCCGCTGTTCCAGAGGTACCCTTTTTTCAGGTATTCCGCAGCGGTTTTTTCATCGGGTTTCTCCTTGAACTGATCGACGGCTGCTCCCAGCGCGAGCGGCTTTCCCGGTTTTATATACCCGTAGCCGGTATGGGGCGACGTGGGTTTTACCCCGAACGTGACGAGGTAATCCTGTGCGAGAGGCTCTGCGGCTTTGATCTGGCCAATCGCGCGCTCCCCAAGTAGGTGATCGCTGGGGAAAACAACCGCGGTGGCATTTTTATCGTCCCTACGGATCTGCTGCATTGCCCAGGCGATGGCGGGCAGCGTGTTCTTTCCTTCCGGCTCGGTGAGCACGTGGTCGTCTGGGATGGAGTACCCCAGCTCTTCCATCTGATTGCGGACGAGGTACTGATGGATCTCATTTGTTACTATGTAGATCTCATCTTCCCGGGAAAGTTTCCTCGCACGTTCGCAGGTTTTCTGGAACAGGGAGGGCCCGTCCATCGGGATGAACTGTTTTGGGTAATACTCGCGCGAGAGGGGCCAGAGCCGGGTTCCCACGCCGCCGGCAAGGATAATCGTCTTCATGAATGCGCCTGATATCCGTAGTGGATCCGTCTTTTATCTTGGTATGATATTGTTACATTAATCTGTCCGGAGCTATCCTTTAAAAAATCGACCCGTACCTGCATTTTTACGATGACTGCACCATCCCACAGGGAACATCGATAAATTTCCGCAGCCACAGTTCGGTGCAGGCAATCCGCCAGATCTCGGGGGAATACGTGGACGTTCCGGCAAGGAACTCCTGGTAATCCTGCACGACTGCGTTCGCATTCCAGTAGGGCCGGGACCTGAAACGTGGTGATGAGAAGATCTCCAGCATGAACGACCGGAGCTCGTTTTTCATCCAGCACTCTTCCGGGGTAACAAAGCCCATCTTATCCCCGCGGCACCGCACGGATTCGGGAACCCTGCCCCGGATAGCCGAGCGCAGGGCGATTTTTGTCACGCCACCGCGGATCTTCTGCGAGAGGGGGAGCGATGCAATATGCTCCACCAGCCGCACGTCAAGGTACGGCACCCGGGATTCCAGGGAAAACGCCATCGCGTTCCTGTCCTCGTAATGGAGGAGCGCCGGGAGATTGGTGGAGAGGAGCTCACGGTGCAGGACCTCATCGAGCGTGCCGCGGTACCGGTCGACCGTTTCCGCACTGCATTTCAACAGGCCCCTTCTTCTCTTGCGGATACGCAGCTGCTGACGGGCGGTGCGGAAGAAGGCCCGGTGTCTCCGGAAACTGCCGGCGATCTCACCAAACGCCGTCCACCAGTGGAACGTCCGGATGAGCCCCCGGATGTAACTCCCCTGGTAGCCCAGGTACCCGGCAAGGAGCTCGTCAGCCCCCTGACCGTCCAGTACCACTTTGACCTTTTGGTGCGCGAGGCGCATTACGCAGTACTGGGCGTAGATGGAGAGCGAACCGAACGGTTCGTCCTGCATGTACACCAGCCGATCGATGTCCTCCCGGAGCTGGCCCGGTGCCGGCTCCGTCCGGTCCGCATCAACGCCTGTTGCAGCGACGATATCGTCGATGTACCGGCTCTCATCGAATCGTTTGTCCGAGAAGACCACTGAGAACGTTTTCTGCCGCACACCCACGCTTCCCGGTGCTTCGTTTTTAATGAGCGCGTTGATAAGGACAGTGAGAGCTGACGAGTCGATTCCCCCCGAGAGGCAGGTGCCGACGGCCACATCGCTCCTCAGGTGGATTCTGGTTGCCTCGAGGAGCTTTGCCTCAAGGCGTTCTGCAATTACATTGTCGTTATCGTCTCCCCGTATTTTGGGGTTCACCTTTGCGTCCCAGTACCGGAATGGCGGCTGTATTTTGCCCCGGGTAACAACCAGGGCGTGAGCCGGTTCGATCTGGTAAATACCCTCAAACATGGTCCGGCTGCAATGATCCTGCACGCCCCACGCAAGGTAGGTGCCGAGCATTTTTTCATCCGGTGTGTTTCCGGCATCCGGGTGGGCAAGCAGGGCCTTGATCTCGGACGCGAACAGGAACGATCCGCCGACTTCGGTGTAATAGAACGGCTTGATGCCGAACCGGTCCCGGGCGCAGAAGAGCTCCTGTTTTTTTTCGTCCCAGAGTGCAAATGCCCACATGCCATTGAAGCGGGCGAGGCAGTCGTGCCCCCATTCCTCGTAGGCGTGGAGGATCACTTCCGTGTCGGACTTCGAGTAAAACGTGTGCCCTTTATGCACCAGTTCCTCGCGGAGCTCGACGAAATTGTAGATCTCACCGTTAAAAACCAGCCAGAGGGAGCTGTCCTCGTTTGTCATCGGCTGGAGGCCGTCGGGAGAGAGATCGATGATGGCGAGCCTCCGGTGGACGAGGCCGGTGCTGCCGCTGACATGCGTACCCTCGCCGTCAGGGCCACGATGGGCCAACCTCTCCGACATGGCTGCAAGGAGCTGGCGATCCGGCCGTCCCGCGGCATAGCAATATTGCCCTGCGATCCCGCACATTCGTTTGATCTATGGTCACTAGAAGGATTAAAAAGATGATATGGGGTCTGTACTGTGATTTCATGCTTGCATGCCGGGGTGAAGTGGGGGTCGGATAGTGTACTTCTGCAAAGCATTAAACGGTGATCCTCAGAAATGTCCATCGTAAATCTCATTATACCTCCGTTTCCATAACCCGCGTCCTCAGAAAAAGGTGACCCGACCCCCTCCTGCCTCTTATGGATCCGGCTTGGTTCCGGGTAGGGAATTGTGCTTTTTTCTGACGATAAGAGATCTTCATGGGCAGGAATAGTTCTCCTTAAGGTGTTGATGGGGTCGGATGGTGTACTTTATGCGATACCCCGCCGGGGCCCTCCTCCCCTCATTTCCGGTTCCTGCATTCATTGTCAGGGAAACTACCTGGCCGGAACCTTTCACGTGGAAAAATCGTTGGGATACCAATCAACAATTCCGGAAAAATCTTCTGGAGAAAAGAGGGAAATCCCCTGTATGGTTCAGGGATCTCCCAAAAGAAAAGATGGTCTTACTTCTTCTTCCGGATCGCCCCGGCCCTTTTGGTCCTCTTTTTTGCGGCAGGCTTTTCCTGCACCGATTTTACATCGCAGGGAAAACACTTCTCCAGCCGTTCGTCAATGACCCGGTAGGCATTGGCGAGCACCGAGGAGTTTGAGATCATTCCCGAGAGCAGGATCACTTCAAGAATTTCTTCACGGGTAGCCCCCATCTTGATCGCTGCCTGCATGTGGTAGCTCGTACAGTACTGGCATTTCAGGGCCGCCCCGACCGCCATGCTGATCAGTTCCACGTACTTGGGGTCAAGCCGGCTGGTCTCGGCCACGGTACCCTTATAGAGGAGGTGGGAGATGAGGACCTCGGGCCGCTCGCTCATACGCTTGAAGATAAGCGGCACCTTCCCATACTCCCGCTCGATTATCTTAAGCCATTCCTCAGCCGTAGCATCGGCACCCTGTTCGACAATCTTCTTGAGCCGGTCTTCAAAATCATCTTCCTGCCTGCGTCCCATGGTACCCTCCTATATCACCGTGTTTGTCTCCGAGAATGGCCGGACCCTCAGGATGATGTAATCCCGCATGCGCGAAGGTTCGATATCCGCGATGTCGCCAATCTTTATGCCGTCCTCGATCTCGGTCTTCCGGAGCACCTCTGCGAAGGTATCGTACGGCAGTTTTACCCGGAGGCCAGACATCTGCACCGTGAGCGGGGTCGGCGACGTGACGCTCAGGATGGCCGGAACCCGCTCCCGGATCACATCCATGAGCCGGGCCGGTGCAACCGAGAGGGGATCCTTTGCGATCTCTTCGCGCCGCTTTTCGAGCACGCGGGTGATCTCCGCGATGATCTCGTCAAGCTTGGTGAGTTCCTCGGATTCCTTGGTGCGGTGCATGAACCGGCCGACATTTCCCACGTACCCGTCTACCCTCGGTTCCACGATACGCTGGAGCACCTCCTTATCCGGGCCGCCGCAGAGCACGACCGGAACCTCGATCCCCCGGAGCAGCACCGGCATCTTGTGTTCGATGCAGGTCTCGAAGTTCCCGAGCAGGAACACGGCGATGTCATGCTCGTTGATGACATCGCGCTCCTCATCGTTGATCCCGGCGATCCGTTTTCCCACGCCCCGGGCCATCCCGACCATGTTGCTCTTGGCACCCAGCCGGCGCACGTACTCTGCGATATCGCAGGAGGGGTGCGGCAGGTGGTGGATCTCAAGGCTCATGCTCACGACCGCGATCTCGGTCCCGACCAGCGGCGAATCGATCACCTCGCCGGCAAGCGGCTTTCCGATGGCCCGGATCAGCTCCACGTCATCCTTTGGCACGAAGCACTGGAGCACGACTTCCTGCGCGATCATATGCTTCTGGACGATGTACCCTCCCAGATCCTCGATAAGATCGATGATCTCGCTGTGCCGGTACACTCCCCCCCTGTACGTGATCGGGACAAGGATCATGGCGTCTCTCCCATGAGGGCAAACTTTTCTTTCACAAGCGCAAGGTCGACATCGGTCAGCATATCCTCGCTTGCCACAAACGAGAACTTCTCGGCCCCGTAGTTTTCGCTCCTGACCCGGAACCCCTCGGGACAGATGCACCGGAGAGCATAGACAAGGTCCTTGTACAGTGCCTGGCTGGGGTCGGCGATTGCCATCTCCTCGATCTCTTTTGCTCCGGCCTTCACCCCGACCAGGATGACTGTGAACCGGTCCGGCTGGTCGACATGATCTTTGCCGAACCGGTCCCAGAACTGCTTGAGCATCGGGGCGAGGTAGGTCTCATCCGAGATTGCAAGCGTCAGCTTCCCTTCCTGCGGGTTGACGTTTGCGATGTCCCCCACCCGTACCAGGGTGACGACTTTTTTGAGGACGCCCACCGCGACAAAGATGGGAATTTTCGGGTCGATATAGACATGGATCTTGTGGATCACCCGGAGGAGGTTGTGGTCGAGGAGGACATCGTTTGCGATCTGCCGGTAGTACTCCCCGCCGAGCTTCTCCGTGCACTCCACTTCAAAGTACTCAATGGCCTGCATCTGACCCGTCCCTGATGAACCCTGATGCCAGCAGCGCCGAACCGACCGCACCGATGTACTGCGAGTGCGGCGGGACGACGATTTTGATTTTGAGGAGTTCTCCCATTGCGTGTACCAGCCCCTCGATAAGCGAGGTGCCACCGACCATGATTACAGGCTCCTTGATGTCCACTTCCTGGAGCTGCTGCTCGAAGACCTGTTCGGCGACACTGTGGCAGGCTGCCGCTGCCACATCCTCCCGAGTGCTGCCGGCTGCAAGGGCATTGACGAGGCTCTGGGTACCGAAGACGATACAGTAGCTGTTCATGGGCACCCGGCTGCCCATGCCTTTCATCGCAAGCGGCCCGAGTTCGGTGATATCGACACCGAGACGTTTTGCGGTCATTTCTAAAAACCGGCCGCTTGCACCGGCGCAGATGCCGCCCATCGTGAAGGTACCCGGGATGCCGTCCATGACTGTGATCGCTTTGTTGTCCATCCCGCCGATATCGATCACGGTCGCCGGCCCGTGCTGCTTGCCGGCAAGGTAAACCGCCCCTTTGGAGTTCACGGTCAGCTCTTCCTGGATCAGATCAGCGTTGAAATCTTTTCCGACAAGAAAACGTCCGTAGCCGGTGGTGCCGATAGCCTGGACATCTTCGAGTTTCATTCCCGCTTCGGCCAGAGCGTGTTCGACGACCTCCCGTGCGCACTTAAGCACCTCGGTTGTCGGCTGCCAGCCGGTGCCTATGATCTTGTTGTCCTTCATCAGGATGGCCTTGGTTGTCGAAGAGCCGGAGTCGATCCCGAGCGTGATCCCCTCCTGAACCTCCCGGGCCAAGAGTGCCCTTCTCCGGGCAATCGTCGTGAGCGCTTCCATGCGGGTGAGGAGCGTGCCTGCGGTCGTACGCTCGGTAAACGAGTAACTGACGACCGGGAGCTTCGAGTGTTCGAGAATATAGCGCCTGAGTTCGTTTCGCACGATCGCAGCCTCGGCGCACCGGAAGCAGGTCGCAATAAAGACCGCGTCGGCTTCCACCCGGCCGTCGACCAGCGCCATCGCCCGCGAGATGGCGAGTTTCAGGTCGGGGCTCCTGACTTCAAGGCCGAACGCGTCAAAGTCCCGTGTTATATCCTTGAGCGCGACGTCAGGGTAGAAGATCTCGCCGTTGACGGATTTTGCGGCTGCGTTAATCTCCTGCTGCACGCCTGAGTAGTCCGGGCCGCAGGAGAGCTGGGCGATGCGTACGGGTGCGGTCATGATTTCCCTCCCAGATCGGTTAGGAACCGTTTGATTGCAGCGACAAACTGTGTCCCCTCCTCCTCGTTTCTCGGGTACTCCAGCTCGAGTTTCGGCATGTCCTTTTGCCGGATCAGGAATTTCAAGAGTTCGTTTGTCCTGGCGCAGCCCATGCAGCCAAACGCGAGGTCGGCGTTGTTGATGATGATCGCGGCGTCGCACTTCTCCACCATCGGGCCGTACAGGGACATACGCCCCCTTACGCCGCTGGGGACCTCCACTGCCGCCCAGCGGAGCCCTTTCTTGGGTTCTTCCGGGGTTATCTGGAGCGGTACGGACTCAAGTCCGGCAGTCTGGACGCGTTCCCGGATAGCGATCGCGGAACCAAGCGGGGTGTGCCCGAACCGGGTCACCATGTCGGAGAGAATCAGGCTCGTTGCGGGATAGATGAATATTTTTGCCATGGTCAGGGCTCCTGTGCATCGATCATTTTCTTTAAGCGGTAGACGTCTAACCGGGATGAGGTCTGAAGGGATTGCGGCGCCGGCACGGTCGCGGCATCCCGGGAATCAAGTTCTTCGAGGGCATGGGAGATATACGGGAGGATGGTCATCTCGAACTCGATCCCATGGAACCCGGGCCGTGCCCCCCCGAGCGTCGCCCGGCACCTCCGTGCATCGCCCGGCGGGAACCCGCGGTCTTTTACAAAGATATGAGCCGGGTCCATCTTCCTGACTTCGGCGATCACGCGGTTGACATCCTCCTCCTTTCCCATGATGACCAGGCCAAAACAGTTCTCTTTGATCATCACGCCTTTTGCCACTTCGTACGCCCGGATGGCCACATCTGCCGGGGTCACGGTATACGATTCCACCACGACGTACCGAGTCACGGTCCCGGCATAGGCTGGAGTGTAGTCGGTCATTGGTTCACCTCGCGGATATACACCGTCTGCCGCTCTTTTACCTTCTTTAATTTCTCCGTATCGATCACCCTGCCGATGATGTTGGTGCCCTCGAACGGTTCGGAGGTCGGGCCGAACTCCCGGTTTGCGGATAACCGCACCCCGACAAGCCCCGCCCCTTTGCGGGCATCGTTGGTGATCGCAAGGGCTGCGGCCGGGACTTCCCCGTCCGGGCAGTTCTCGGGATAGATCTTCACGGTTGTCGGGATTTTGGGTTTGAAGAGATATACATCATCGAAGATGAAGAAGGCCGGCATCATGCCGGCATCGTGCTCGGCAAGCCCGGTGAGATGCCGGAACACATCGCAGCTCATGGGGGCACGTGCATCGTCAAGCACGATATCAATCACCTGATCAAACGGCGCGGTCGTCACCTTTGCCGCCCGCTCGGCAAGCACATCGAGCGTTGTCCCCGGTTCCTGCGAGACAACGATCCGGTCTTTCTTGTCGGTATCAATCGTAAGGGCGATTCCCCGATCTGCTGCGATCTTCTTTGCCTCTTCGAGCGGCAGGCCAAGCAGATCTATCCGCGGGGGAACGACCCGGAGGGAAAGGATGTCACCTTCCTTTGCCAGTTTCACCAGTTCGATCCCGTGCACGATCTGCCCGACCACGCTGTGGGCCGGGCTGCTGGGGACATCCGCCCGGTAGATATATACGCCGCCGACAGAAGGCCCGCCGGTACGCACGGTGACTGTACCCTCGCGCCGGGGGCGCTTGAACTGCGCCGGCACATCAGTGCCGACGAGTTTCTGGTCAAGGATATGGGTGCTTGTGGCACGCCCGACCGTAAAGGTCCCGGATTCGAGGGCTATAAGCAGGTGCTCGACGCTGCCGGCCGCTTCTGTCGTGATCTTGTTCGGGTTATATCCCTGTGCCGTCACTTCGACGCGGGTCACTACAAGCATCCCGTCTTCGACAACAATGCCGGAGTCGGCGGTGGTAAACGACCGGCTGGTGTCGGCCCAGCTGATCACCGGTTCAACTTTTGTTACGCTGTCCCCGGTTGTCCACCGGTCGAGCACGGCCTTCCCGCTCACGACCCGGCCGACCACGCCGCCGGTCTCATCGGCGCCGTGATCTGCGACATGCCGGATCTTGGAAAAGATCAGGTACGATGTCTTGGGGTCGTATCCCCCGCACCCGAGAATGACGTCCCCCCTCTCGTAGAGCCGGGGTTTGCGCAACGGGCGGATACCTGAGGGAAACGGCCCGAATGCAGCCGCGTACCGGTCCGTCCAGTGCAGGGTGAGGCCGGCGGCTCTCTCCGGCTGTTCGAGCACGTCGACTGATACACCGGCAATCTCGATAGTGATCTCCCCGGCAGTTGAGGTGACCGTAATGTTCTCGGTCTTCTCCTGCTCCTTTGTTGCAGGCCGGATAATGGCGACGGCGCAGTCTTTGGGATGTTCCGGGATGAGGGAAAGAAGCGTGCTCCCCTCGCTTGTCTCACGGGGCTCCCCGTCAACGTGGACACGGATCATGTGGGCCTCTCAGGCAGGAGGCTGGCCCTGGCTCATGATCTTGCGCTCATCCTCGGTCAGGTGTACGAGTACGTCAGCGGTCGTTCCTATCTCGACGATCTTTCCTCCCCTCATCAGGGCAAGCCGGTCGCAGATGTCCCGCACGAATTCCATATCGTGGGAGACCACAATGAACGTCTCATCGATATCGTCCCGGGAATGCATGATGGAATGCTTGACATCGATCTTGGTGATCGGATCCATGGTGCCCGTCGGCTCGTCGAGGATCACGATCTTGGGCTCCCGGATCAGCACCTGCGCAAGGGCGACCCGGTGGCGCTCGCCTTCCGAGAGCTGGCCCGGCATCCGTTCGAGGATCTCCTTACTCTTCTCTTCGGAAAACCCGGCCATCTTCAGGGTGACGATGGCCTTTCGCATGGCGAGCTCTTTGGGGAACTCGAGGCCTATGGCATCGGTCAGGTTATCGAGCACCGTGCGGTGCGGGTAGAGGTCGTACTCCTGGTGCAGCAGGCCGATGTACTCCTTTGCCCGGCCCCGCTGGTCGACTCCGGGCTTCGTCATGTCCACCCATTCCTCACCGATCTTAATGTTAATTTCCCCGCTCGTGGGCTCGATGAGACCGGCGATGATCCGCGACAGCGTTGTTTTCCCTGCCCCGCTCTTTCCGATGATGCCGAAGATCTCCTTTGTGTACACATCGAAAGTGACGCCGTTGACAGCTTTGACCACGCCCCGATCGACCGAGATATATCGCTTGACAAGATCCCGCGCCCCGACGATCTTCTCGCCCGCCTCCGTATGTTCGAAGGTCTCCGTATCGTCGCAGCCTTTCATGAATTCACATATCACATCCTTGGGCGCTCCGATCTTTGCGATTGCACCATCGACCAGCAGGATGGCACGGCCGGCCACATCTTCGATCACTTGTGAGAAGTGGGACGTCACCACCATACCCATATTGTTGGTCTTTGCCGCGTCGGTGAGCATCGAGTGGACAATCTTTGCGGTTCCGGGATCAAGCGTGCCGGTTGGTTCATCGGCAAAAAGTAAAAACGGCTCCTTTGCCAGCTGCCGGGCGAGCACCACGCGTTGTTTCTCACCTCCCGAAAGGTCACGGGCGATATGCATCATACGGTGGGAGAGCCGGACCTGGTCGATGAGGTCGGCCGCACGGTTGATCGCCTTCTCCTGCGGGTAATCGATGTCATCGAGTGCATGAAGGACATTCTCGATCACACGGTCGTCGCCGTAGAGGGCAAAGGTCCGCTGGAACATGATCGCGGTGCGTCGCATCACCCTCCGCTTCAACACCTCGTTTGTCTCGTTCCAGAGGTCCACATCGAGTGCCGCAAGGATGGCACCGCAGTGCGGGCAGGGCTTCCCGGCAGAGCTGGAAACGTCCATGTAATCGCAGGATGGACAGGCTGAAACATGGTAGATGATCCTGCCACTTGTGGGTGGCTGTTCCACCCCCCTCATAAGGTGCATCAGCACGGTCTTACCGGCGCCGCTCCTGCCTATGATCCCCAGAATCTCCCCTTCTGCTATCTCAAAAGAAATATTTCTGAGGGCATGCGTGCCGTCAAAATCCATGCAGATGTTGTCGACCGTGATCAATGGAGCCTTCATAATTCCCTTGTACCTAATGTGATACTGGTGTCATATTACCTTTTATATGATGCACGCTGCCGTCACGATCGGGAAGTGGCAAGACACTCAAAGCAGCGATTCTACTATGGGCAACACGTCCCGTACGTGATTGATCACATAGTCGGCTGCGCTGAAGAGCTCATCAGGGCGGCTGCCTTCCTGCTGCACGGTGAGAATGGCGGTGTCAGCTTTCATAAACGCACCCCGATCATTTATCCCGTCGCCGACCATGACCACATGGTCGTACTCGTTTTTGAGGTCCGAGATGATCTGCGCCTTGACCGACGGGGTCGCCACCCCGTAGACCCGGTCCCGGGGGATGCCGAGGTGATCGGCCATGATCTCCAGTTTTGTCGAACGGTCGCCGGACGCGATGAATGTGGGCACACCCATGCGGTGGAGGGTGGTGATCGTCTCCCTTGCCCCCTCAAAAGGCCAGCCTCCCGCTGTGATAGTGAACTCGATGGACTTCTGTGCCATGTTGAGGATGGCCCCGCTGTTGAGCGTGAGCATGGACTCTTCCCTGCAGACGCCCCAGACGTTGCGGATGCATTCCTGGAGATCGCCGACCCGAGTCCGGGTGTCGGAGTATAGCATATCCCCTATATCCTCTGCGGTAATGATCTTCCGGGTGCAGCTGATGCCAAAGCCGATCTGGTTTTCGGTAAGGTAGGCTGAGAGCAGCATCTCCGCCGGGGCTGCAATGATATGCTTGGAATGGACCGGAATGACGATCAGGACGCGTTCCAGCGACGCGAAGGTGAGTGTCGTTGTCTCGATCCCGGGCATCAGGATCTGATGTGAGATATCTTTTGCTACGCGGTAGGTGTTCAGGAGCGTCCCGGCACTGTCAAAAACCACGGCCACCGTCATCGTCTCACCCGTGTAAGTAAGCTCTATGTAGGTTCCCCTCTCCATTGGAACAGTGATGCTGATGATCGTATCTGAAACTGCAGACAAGATAAAGAGCATGGAGATCAGGGGGGCGGGAAGGATTGCACGGGCAGTTGCCGAAGCCCTCCGGGATCATGCGCTTGCCGTGCCGGCCAGGGATCCCGATGTGTTCCGGCAGGAGATGGAGCGTGCCGCCGCGATGCTCCTTGCCACCCGCCCGACAGCCGTCTCGCTCCCCAACGCCGTCCACGTTGTTATGGCCGGCCTTGACCATGCAAAAACCGCAGAAGATGCGCGGGCCGGCGTGGTCAGGCGCGCCGATGATTTCATCAGGTCGTCGCAGCACGCGGTGGAGCAGATTGCACAGTTCGGAGCAAGCCACATCCGCGACGGTGATACGATCCTCACCCACTGCAACTCGGAGGTCGCGCTCGGGTGCATCATCGAGGCCCACCGACAGGGAAAGGAGATAGAGGTCTTTGCAACCGAAGTGCGGCCGAGAAACCAGGGACTCATTACAATCCGGACCTTAAACGATGCGGGGATTAAAACAAATTTTATCGTGGACTCTGCGGTCAGGTCCTTCATCCACGATATCGATCTCGTGATTGTCGGCGCCGACGCAGTGACCGTGAACGGTGCGGTGGTCAACAAGATCGGGACGGCGCAGGTTGCCCACTCCGCCCGCGAGGCCCGGGTCAACATGATCGTGGCCGCGGAGACCTACAAGTTCGCACCCCGAACGATCCTCGGGGAACTCATCCGGATCGAAGAGCGGGCCGGAAGCGAGGTTCTTCCTGACGAAATCGCCCGGACCCTCCCCCATGTCACCGTGAGAAACCCGGCCTTTGATGTCACTCCTGCCGGGTATATCGACCTGATCGTGACCGAGAAGGGGGCGATCCCCCCGCAGATGGCCTATGTCATCATCCGGGATTACCTCGGGTGGGGAATTGATGAATTTCATCTGGCATTCGGACCGGCCGGCCCCAACGGGGATGAGTGAATCCACCCCGCCCTGTCGTCATGGTGGTGCGGGGCGATGCGTTTATTGACGAAAAAATCTCAGGAATAATCAACCGGCAACCCGGGCGCTTTTAGCACCCCCGCAAATGAGCGATGCGCCAGGCTGTCAGGGGCAACACGATGGAGATACCCTTTACCAAATTACACGGGAACGGCAACGATTTCGTCCTCATTGATGAGTATGAGAAGACGGTTATTCCCGATGACATGAAGGCGCAGTTTGCTGCCGTCTACTGTGACCGGAGGTTTGGGATCGGTGCGGATGGCATCCTGTATCTCATGAAATCAACAACGGGTGACATCGGGATGCGGATCTTCCAGCCGGACGAAAGTGAGGCCGAGATGTGCGGGAACGGTGTACGGTGCCTTGCCAAGTACGCGTTCGATGCCGGGTACGTAAAAGAGCATTTCACCGTGGAGACCATGGCCGGGCCGGTAGGGGTCGCGATCAGGATCGCAGACGAGGAGTTCACCGCTACCATCAGCATGCCCACGCCCAAATTCGACCGAAAGGAGATCCCGGCCACCGGGGAGGGAGAGTACCACGAGCGGATCGGGGAGTTCGAGGTCTATGCGGCAAATACCGGTGTTCCCCATGCGGTTATCCTCGTTGATAATATCGACAGCGTGGATATCGGTGCATCCGCCCCGCCCATCCGGCACCATGCATCGTTTCCTGAGGGCGCAAACGTGAACTTCGTGGAAAAGACCGGCGATGACTCCCTGCAGATCCGGACGTTTGAGCGGGGTGTGGAGGAAGAGACGCTCTCATGTGGTACTGGTGCAACCGCAAGTGCCGCAATCGTGCGCCGGCTCGGCCATATGGGCGATACGATCCATGTCGAGACCCGGGGCGGTCTGCTCACGATTTACTTCGGAGAAAGTGTGAAGATGGAAGGCCCTGCAGTCACGGTCTACACCGGCCTGATCAGCTACTGAAATCTCCTTTTTTGTCAACCGTTCCTTACCGGAACCCTGCAAGTGTGGCCTGCCGGGCCCCACCGGGAAACGCAAGGTAGGGCAGCGCTCGTTTCAGGCAGGAACCCGGAAGATCGAGATCCTTTGGCATGCGGATCACCCGACGTTCCCGGGCCTGGATGATGGCACGGGCCGTCACTGCCCCGATGCCGGGGACATGGAGAAGATCGTCAAGCGAGGCTGCGTTGGGATCGACCGGATCCCGGCCCCGGGCAAGGAGCGCTTTGGGGTCATCGTTTGCAAGCGCCCCGTGCTCGTCCATCAGGGGCAGCAGTTCTTCCTTGCTAAAACCGTAATCCCGGATCAGGTAGTCCATCTGGTACCAACGGCGCGATCTCCAGAACGGTGTGCTTGCCTTCAGGGCCAGCCGGGTCTTCGGCAGCGCCCGGAAGGCCGAGTAATAGATTCGCGAGGGATGCACCCGTTCGTACAACGAGGTGACACAATCAAAGATCTCCCTATCGGTCTCCCCTGCTGCGCCGATCACGAGCTGCGTGGTGTGCCGCCCGGGCGCCGCCTCAGCGATCCAGCCGAGCCGCTTGATGATATCGCCAGCATAATCCTTGATCCCGGAAAGGACACGGAGCCGGCTTTCTCCGGTTGTCTCGATATTAAGGCTGATACGGTCCGCAAACCGTGCAGCCTCGTAGATATCCTCCCGCTGTGCCCCGGGCAGGATCTTCAGGTGCAGGTATCCCTGGTACCCGTCGCCCCGGAGGATCCGGGCCGTTTCGATGAGTTCTCCCATCACTTCATCGGTGTCGTACGGGATCCCGGATGTGAGAAAGAGGCCCCCTGCAAGGTTTTTTTGGTACAGGCAAAGGAACGTCTCTGTCAGTTCTCTGGGGGAGAATGCAAGCCGCGATCGGTTGAGCCGGACCGGGCAGTATGCGCAGTCGTACGAACAGCTTCCATGGAGGAGCACCTTGAGCATCCGGTTGCATCCACCTGCATTCTGGTTGTATGTGATGCAGGCACCTGAGGTGAGCATCTGCATGCATTCTCCCGGCATGCAGACATCGTACTGACTGCCGGAGGTCAGTCTTCCCAGTTTTTCGGCGCACCCGGCCATGTACTCCCGTCTGGCAGGAGCTGCATATAAAGTGGTGGCGGACAGGGAGTGAAAGTGACCGGGACGGCTATCGGTTCATTTCAGGAAACCGGCCCCCGGCATTTCCCAAGTTCCATGGCTATGGTACTGATCCCACTTATTTTCCGGCCCTTTTCTGCTCAGTGATATCTTCGACAAGGGCGAGCGTTGAGACAATGGATCCCTGCCGGTTTCTTATCGGACTGACCGTCAGCGATCCCCAGATTACGGAACCGTCCTTCCTGATGTAACGCTTTTCCGTGCGGTACCTGGCAATTTCGCCAGTATAGAGTTTTTTGATCTCGGCCATGTCCTGATCCAGATGTTCAGGGTGGGTTATATCCGCAAACGATTTGGTCAGAAGTTCCTGATCCATGTACCCCAGCATCTCGCAGAACATCCGGTTCACTGTGACAAACCGGTAGTCCGCGCCTACCATCGCCATACCGAGCGGGCCGTCTTCAAATATTCTCCGGAACCGGTCCTCGCTCTCCCGGAGTGCCTCCTCGATCTGTTTGCTTTTTGTAATGTCACGACCTTCCAGGATGAGCATCCGGATTTTGCCTTCGGAATCGAACAACGGTTTGATTGAGAAGTCGACCAGCATGGTGGTATTGCCAGATCCCTGGAGTTCAACTTCGTACCTGACAAATATACCTGTGGCCGCCCTGCGGATGGCCTCCCGCAGCTGCCGGACCCGAGCCGCATCACCCTGCCACCAGGTAGATTCCCAGAACGGGCGGTTGATGACATCCTCCCTTTGTGCACCCGCAAATTCCAGAGCGGTTCGGTTGGCATCAATAAGGATGCCGTCGGGTGTCATCATACCGGTGAACTGGAAGGTGCTGTCGAAGATGGCCCGGAGTTTTTCCCCGCTCTCTTTAAGAGCCACTTCGGCACGCTTCTGCTCTGTGATATCCCGGATACTTCCCATGCTTGCCGGCTCTCCGTGGTACTGGATAAACCCGGCATCAAGGGAGACGATTACCCGGGTAACTCCGTCGCGTTTCAGCAGCCTGCATTCATAGTTTTCCGGCACATCCTCTCCCTTCTGCCGGCGGTGGCCCTGATCGAGCACACGGTCCCGATCTTCAGGTGCTATAAACTCTCTGAAATCGTGCATAATAAAATCCGCCGGTACTCCCCCCAGGATCCGGGCAAATGCCGAGTTGACATACCGGATCTGCCGCTCCCTTATGATGAATACCCCGCTCTGGCTGTGCTCGACCAGGATCCGGTATTTCTCTTCCGACTGGCGCAGCGCTTCCATGAGTTCTTTGCGCCGGGTGATGTCCCGGAACACCACCTGGATCGCGGGCTCGCCTTTATCGAGGAAACTGGTAGCGACGACTTCGACATCAATGGCCGTCCCGTCAAGTCTTACAAATCTTTCTTCGACCACATTGACTGCCATCGGCTCATTCCGGCTGGTCATCATGGCCATCCGCTCCCTGACAATATCCAGATAATCCGGATGGACGAAACTGAGAATGTTTTTCCCGATCAGGTCCGCAATTGACGATGCGCCGGCCAGACTGGCGGCAGCCTGGTTTGCAAGGGTGATGATGCCGTTTTTGTGGACCACGACCGCATCGAACGAACGATGCAGGAGCCTTCGGTACCGCTCCTCGCTGCTCCGCAACGTCTCTTCTGACCGTTTCCGCTCCGTGATGTCACGGGAGACGCCAAGGATAGCCCTGACCGATCCGTCAGGGTTTTTCAGCGGCACCAGCATGTGGTCGAACCACCGCATACCATCCCTCACTGATAACGGTCCCTCGCTGTGTGCGGGACGGCCAGTGGTAAAAACTTCCTGCAGTATCTTCTCCTGCCGGCGCGCCATTTCCGGTGTGAAGAGGAATGACCTGACCTTCCCGGTTACCTCCGCGGGCGTCGTCCCGAGGAACTCGGCTGCATAGCTGTTGACATACTCGACCCGGTCGTCCCGGCCGATCAGAAAGATCAGGTCGCTGGAAACCTCGGCAAGCATGCGGTACCGCTCTTCGCTCTCGCGCAGCAGCTCGTCTGCCTTCTTCTGGCTTGTGATATCCTCGAGGATGACGGACACTCCTTTCTGCCCGTGATCAAGTGCCGTCGGGGCGATCCGGCAGGAGAAGGTGATCCTGCCTTTAGCCGGGCAAAACTCGCCCCGCCATTCGGTGCCGTCCAGTCCCGCTCTCACCCGGGTCAGGAACTCAGTGAAAAGATCGTCAAAAGCCGTCACCAGCGGCGAGTATTCGATATTTTTCCCGACAAGGTCACTGGCGGGGGTAACAAGGAAGCGCGCAAATGCGTCGTTAATAAAAACGATCCGGGTGCTGCTGTCCAGCTGCAGGATGAGCTCTGAGGAGATGGAGAGAATCGCGGAGACCGGCACACGGTTGGCGAGTGCATAGATCTTGGCCATGCCGAAATGCCGCATCTCGACCTGTCCGGAGACAAGCAGTTTTTCGAGGTATCTTCCAGCGGTGTTCCGGTTTACGTGAATCTCCCGGACAATATCGGTGATACTCAGGCCCTGCGGGTTTTTTTTGAGGACCTCCTTGATCTGTGCGGCAATCTGCTGTCTCAGAACCATTAATAGAATAATATTGGTGCTGGGAGATATTAATAATCCAGCAGTTTTTGTTTTTGAAAAATACCGTTACCGGGAGCGGTCTGTCGGTTATTCCTTTGCCCGGATGCCATCCTGCACGATCTCGAAGTCAAATGATGCGCCCTCGGGCCGCGACCGGTGCTTGACAAGGGTTGCGCGCCGCCACCCGGGCGCCTCGAGCCGGTCCAGCCGGATGATGGCCTTCGATATATGTTCCAGTGAGGTCCCGCCCAGACCGGCAAACGTGTTCCGCGTGGTGTCCATGTAGACCTGGTTGGTGACAAGGACTGCCGGCTCGTACCGTTTCGCGTACCCGAGGAGCTGGAGCATCTGCCGGGTGAGCATCTGCATGGCGTCCCGGCCCTTCTCCAGATCTGTCCGGTAGAGGGCGGTTGCCGAGTCCAACACGATCAGACCAGGCTTGTGCTGCCGGAGGACCTTGTCCGCTTCCGTGATCATGCTGCCCTGTTGTTCGAAGTCCACGGGTTCGAAGAGGAAGAGCCGGTCCGCGATCGTCCCGGTATCGCTGCCTGCGACCTGCCGGAACCGCTCGATCGAGAACCCTTCGGAATCGATGAAGACAACCGAACCCCCGGATCTCAGGCAGGAAACGGCGGCGACCATGCACAACGTGCTCTTCCCGCTCGCCGGGCCTCCGTAGATCTGGGTGATGGTGCGCAGTTCGAGTCCCCCACCCAGCAGCCGGTCAAGGGCCGCGTTCCCGCTGGTCTGCCGGTCAGCCTTCATCGGTCACCTGGATCGTCCTGCTCCCGGCGTTTCCCGGCCTGCTCCTCTGCTGCCTCCTGTGCGGCGCGGAGCACATCGCGGACTGGCATGCCGAGCTCTTCTGCGAGATCGCGTGCGGCATCGAATTCCGCCTTGAACGTGTATATGCTCCCGTCCATCCACCCGCACTTGACCGGCAGGTGCCTTGTATGCCCGCCGATCATGAAATTGACATCCGCCATTGTCCGCTCCGCCGTAAACCGGTGGATGGCGGGGATGCACCTGACCCCGAGCGTGCCCAGCTCACGTGCCATGAGCCGGGCAAGAGAGGCAGACGATGAAGGAGGCACGATGACGGTAACAAGGTATCCTGGCCGGCCTTTCTTCATGAGGATCGGTGTTGCGCTTGCGTCCCGGGCGCCGGCGGCCATAAACCGTGCCAGCGCCTCTCCGATCACCTCCCCGCTTACATCGTCCACGTTCGTCTCAAGGAGGTCAACGGTGTCCTGCGGCATTGCAGCCGGGGCGCCGGTTGTCTCCACTACCATAGCACGGAGCACATTGGGGGTATGTTGAGGGTCTCTTGTGCCGGCGCCATAGCCCACCGCGAGGATCGTGTATGTACTTAGACTCGTGGGCAGGGATGCGGCAAACTCAGCGAGCAGTGCAGCTCCTGTGGGTGTGCAGAGCTCGCGCTCGTCATCCCCGGGGAATGCGGTGAGCCCGGATCCCGTGAGGATGGCTGCCGTTGCCGGGGCCGGGATCGGGAAGCGCCCGTGCGAGCCGGTGGCAGTGCCGGACCCAAGAGCGACCGGCAGGACCGCCACACCCTCCACGCCAAGTGAGAGGAGTGCGGTGCAGGCGCCGATCACATCTGCGATGGCATCGTCCGCCCCGACCTCGTGGAAGTGAACATGCGCCCCATGGACAGTCTCCTCTGCCGCGTTGAGGCGCACAAAAACCCGGTGTGCCATAACAAGGGCGTCAGCCGGAACCTCCGGAGCTGCACCATCCAGCCTTTTTTCCACGTCAGCAAGCGTCCGGTGTTCCGGGGGGGCATGGGTGTGTACCCTGGTTGCCTGGATCCCGGCCCTGTCGACCGTTTCTACTGTTGGCTCGGCGACCACGGCCCGCATCGCGGCAACAACCCTCTCCCGGTCCGCCCCGCAGGCGATCAGGGCAGCGGTGATCATATCCCCTGCTGCGCCGTGGAACGGGTCAAAAACAAGGACTCGCATTTACAGTACCTATAAATCCCTGCGTATATGACCTTTAAGGTAATGCCTGAAGTGCAACTGAAGGTCGATTCCGCATATCCCGGGGACCAGGGCGGGGGAAAAGCGAGACTCGATCCCGAAACCATGCTCCTTTTGAAAATTTCACCCGGGGATCTCGTGGTGATCGAAGGGAAGCGCCGGACCGTGGCCAAGGTCTGGCGGTCGCTTGTCGAGGACTGGAACCAGAAGAAGATCCGGATCGATAATTTTACCCGGCTCAATGCCGGTGTCAGTATCGGCGATGCGGTCAAGATCTCCACTCTTTCCGAGGAGATCGAGGCAAAGCGCGTGGTGCTCGCCCCCCCCGAGGACCTGCCAAAGAAGATTCCAATCGCCAATAACCCGCATGTCATCAACGGCCTGCTGGACTTCCCGGTCGTGAAAAACGATTCGATCCCGATCATGCTCGGCCTGCCCTTTGTCCAGCCGCAGATCGTCGCGTTCAAGGTTGTCGAGGTCGAGCCCGAGGAGGCTGTGATCATCACCAAGAACACATCGGTCGAATTCTCGGACAAGCCGG
>Ga0326728_10004455_pt1 | contig 41410 bp, 23 predicted proteins | sample MB3enrmetagenome_FD_207602 | JGI IMG/M metagenome (GOLD analysis project Ga0326728, IMG submission 207602) | Lab enriched peat soil microbial communities from McLean, Ithaca, NY, United States - MB31MN | ecosystem: Environmental > Terrestrial > Soil > Wetlands > Peat | place: USA: New York... | reverse complement strand
CGGTGCCCAGGCTCGGCGGGCTGTAGGACGCCAGCTGGTCGATTGGGTTGTACGAGAAGCCGTGCACAGCGAGACTCGGGAGGGTTTCGGAGGTCAGGTTGCTGTCGCCATCGTAGCTCGAAGCCACCAAGCGGCCATCGGCGAGGGCGGTCTGGATGGTGCGACCGATGGCGTCGTTGGTCAACGAGATGAGGTGACCGAGCGGGTCGGTGGTGCCGTTCGGGTAGCCGAGCGCGTCGTAGCTGAAGGTCCACGTTCGGCCCGTGCCTTGAGTCACGGTTTGGATGCGTCCGTGGGCGTCGTACGCCGTCACGACCGGCGTGATGTTCGGGATGGCGGTCTGCAGCGGCTGGCCTAGCGCGTCCAAGGTCATCACAGTCTGGCGACCGGCGGGGCTCGTTGTCGTCCAGGTACGGCTGGCCGCGTTGTAGAGGCGGGTCCAGGTGTTTCCGTCGAGAGTCGATTGCTCCGTGAGCGTCGACAGCAAACTGCTGCTGGTCAGAGTCACTGCGCGCGTGGTGCTCTGGGTCGACGTCAGGCCCGACGGCAGCGTCGTCGTGACGGAATTCAGCGGCGAGAGGCTGCCGAACCTCGGATCGGGCGTCTGCGTTGTTGTCACCATAGTGCCGTCGGGCACAGTGACGGTCGTCGCGCCGGCCGTCGTAAAGGCCAACGAACTCTGGAGGCTACTAGGCAGCGTGTTCTGACGACTGAACGTTCCCGTTGCGTCTTCCGACGTCTGGTAGGTCGCCTGGGCACCAAGGGCCGTCGTGACGCTTACGCTAAAGCCGCCGTCGAGCTCGGTGCGCACGAGGGTCTTGGAGCCTCCTGTCGGCTCCTGATCCTCGACGAGCCTTCCCAGGGTATCGTAGCTGAACTGATGATGTCCACCGCGGGCGTCGGTCATTGTGGCCATCAAACCATTGTTCGCATACGTGAACAGGGTGGTCTGGTTCGCTGGATCGATCACACTCGCGAGATACCCGTTGGTATCGGTGGAAAGCGCGGTCACCTGTCCAAACGGCCCGACGATGCTCATCGGATTTCCCGTAGGGTCCCGGTTGACCTGCGTGATGTCGCCGTGCACGTCGGAAACTGCAGACAAGCGACCCGCAGAGTCGTAGCTGAACTCGTAGAGAGTCGCATTCGTGAATGCATCGAGCGTTTGCAGGTGCCGGCCGGTGCCGTCGAAGACATATACAAGGTGGCCATCGGCGGACGGAAACTGCACTTCATTCGCACTTGTCCACAGGCCTGGCACCGGCTGCTGGACTCGGAGGATGCGGCCGCCTTCCGAGAAGAACCGCGACGCCATGTACAAGCTTCCATCGGGAGCGACGCGTACGTCATGGACGGTTCCTACCTGCGCATCCGCTGCCGGTCCGTTTTCGCCCGAATATGCACTCGTGTAGCTGTTACACGTTCCCACAAGGCCTGCAACCGTCGTGATTATGCCGTTGACGTCGACTCGACGAATGTTGCAGTTCGCCGAATCGGCGACGAACACACTTCCGTCAGGACCTAAAGCAATTCCAGTCGGTGTATTCAGCATCGACAGCTTGGCATCTCCACCGTCGCCGCTGAAGCAAGTGGTAAACTGGCACGAAGCGTGCGGTAGTCCCGCAAAAGCGCGGATAATTCCGTCGGGGCCAACACGGCGTACGTCCGAGTACAGCTCGGCAATGTAGACGCTGCCGTCGCTTCCAACTCGGACCTTAGCCGGGGCTCCTAATCCCGCCTGTGTCGCAGGTCCATCCGTTCCGGTCTGCTGATAGCAGTCTCCGTTCGTGCCATAGTTTCCAGCAAACGTCGTGATGGTCCCATCGGGGCCGACGCGACGAATACGACAATTAGCTTGGTCCGCAACATACAAAGTGCCGTCCGCTGCCACGTCGACACCGCGGGGATCCCACAACATGGCCTGGGTAGCCGGGCCTCCGTCGCCCGAAAAGCCACTCGCGCCCGTGCCTGCAACGGTGTGAACAACGCCGAGAGGATCAATGCGGCGGATCCGCTGGTTATTGTCGGCGACGTAGACACTCCCATCTGATCCGAGCGAGATGTCGAATATCCCCCCGAAACACGCCGACAGGGCTGGGCCTTCATCCCCGACATTTCCGATGGAGCTGCAGCTGCCAAGACTCCCAGCGATATGATGAATGATGCCGTCAGCGCCCACCAAGCTCACGCCACCTAACGCATCATCGAAGTAGTAGGCACCATCTGCGCGCACTGTAACGATTGTCGGCTGCAAGAGTACGGATGTTGCCAAGTGGCCGTCGGTGGACAAAACGGCTGCGCCACCGCCGCCGACGGTGTGAATCGCCGCGGCGGCCAGGTCCACAGCCGACCGATCGCTTCCATCGCCAAACAATAGTCTTTGTCCTGCGATGTCATAGGCATGGTGGACGCTCACACTCCATCCCCCCAGACCTCGCGGGAGATCGTCCCAATGGTTGACCGTGGAATGCCAACTCGTCGAAACAGTGGACTCTTGTCGAGTGGGCGTCGTCGTCAACGTCGCGCTCGGGGCCAATCCGAACGCGTCGATGTACTTGTACATTGAGGTGTTGTACACGTTGCCTGCCGTCACTAGGACCGGCTGGGCGCCCTGGAGGAATCGGCCATAAGCATCGTAGCCGTCCCATTCGAAAGTTGTGCTGAGGTTAGCCTGTGGCTGAAATGTCTGCTTGAACTGACGCCCTGCGACATCCACCTCGAGCTCGATTCGCTCGACCGCACCTCTCAGGGTGGGACCGCTAAGCGGAATCTTCAGCGGCGCCTGTCGGCCTCGCTGCCGATCGCTCTCGTAGTGCAGTGTGTAAGGAGTTCCTGCGACAGGAAGTGCCTCACCGAGTGATTGGCGCTGGCACCCGATGATGGACCCGTTGTCGCCGCACCCTCCAGGGCCATCACCGCCGCCCCCTGCTCCTCCGCCCCCTGGTCCTCCGCCCCCGCCCCCACCACCCCCACCTGGCGGGGGCCCCGCGTCTGCCTGCCCGCCTCCCCAGTTGAAGTCGTCGGGCGTGAAATGCAAAATCGGCACCCGCCAAAGCGTCTGCCCGGCCCCATAGAGCGACCCCACCTGCACAAGCTCCGCACTGGTAATCCCGATGGCGCTGAGCGCCGCGCCCGTGTCCGCCACGCCGTCCCCGTTGATGTCGACAGTCACTCCAGCTCCCCCATCGACGCTCAGGACCTGCAACACGACGCCGTTGGTCGACGCGACCCAAGCCCCCTTCACGCGGTCGTAGTACCCCGATGGAACGGAGGTCCCCACGGCGAAGCCCAGGAAGTTCTCGAGGTAGAACGCCAAGGGCTGCGAGAAGGAGACGCCGGTTGCGCCAGCACTGATGGCCTCGTCGGCGCTGAGTTCGACCGCATACGTGTACACGCTGGTCGGCGGCAGATCCGCCGGCATCGCCGTCGGACCGATGCTCCCGACCGTGTACTCGGTGGCGCGTACGTGAAGCGCAGTTGGGACGGTCGTCGAGCCGTCCGGCATCGTCATCGTCGCAGTCGTCCCCGCAGGCACGAGGACCGTCGCTTGCCGCGTCCCGCTAGAATCCGTGCTCACCGTGCCGCGGACTACCTGCGTCGTCGACGACGTCGACACGTCGACAGACGTCACCTGAGGGTCGAGCTGCGTCAGCGCGACGTCGCCGGCCATCACGTAGTCCTGCCAAGGCGCCTGAACGATTCGCTCGGCGGGAAGGAAGTTGGCGAGCGCATAGTGCATGCGTAGCGTCCCGCCGCCGTTGACCGCCATGTCGAATTGCCCGTCGGCTTGCGTCAGCGTGCTGCCAAACTCGGGGTGCCCCGCGACGGTCACGGTGACGCCGGGAAGCGCAGAGCCGTCCCGCCCATACACCTGGCCTCGCACCACGGCCTGCGTGGTGGGCACGATCGTCCCCGGCGCCACTCCGGTCTGGACGGGGTTCGCCCCCGAGTACAAGAACGCCGTCGAAGTCGGGAAGACCGTGCTCGTCGAACGATTTACCGTCGAGCATGCATGGTGCACGATGCCAGCGTCCGGGTCACACGTGTCGAGCGTGCAGGGGTTGCCATCGTCGATGGGGACCGGCGTGCCGGGTTTGCACACGCCTGCCAGGCACGTGCTGGCGCCCGCGCAAACGGTTGCGGGGCCGCAGGTCGTGCCGTCGGGAGCCAGGGGATTCGTGCATTGGCCTGTCGTGGGATCCTGCGTTCCTGCGAGATGACACGCGTCGAGCGCGGTGCAGGGCGAAACCGGCGTGCCGGCGCAGACGCCGCCGGTGCAGACGTCGTTCTGCGTCTGCGGATTGCCGTCGTTGCACGGGGTGCCGTTCGGGGCGGATGGATTCGAACAGGTCCCGCTCGTCGGATCGCACGTGCCAGGTGAATGGCACTGGTCGCTCGCCGTACACGTTACCGGGTTGCCGCCGGTGCACACCCCCGCCTGACAAGTGTCCGCCAGCGTGCACGCGTTGCCATCGCTGCAAGCGGTGCCGTTGGAGTCTGCCGGATTGGAACAGGTCCCACTGGTTGGGTCGCACGTGCCAACAGCGTGGCATTGATCGCTCGCCGTACACGTCACCGGATTGGCTCCGGTGCACGTGCCGTTCTGGCACGTATCGGTCTGCGTGCACGCGTTGCCATCACTGCACGCCGTCCCGTTCGTTGCCGCCGGATTCGAGCAAGCCCCCGTGCTCGGATTGCAGGCGCCAGCCACGTGGCACTGGTCGCTCGCCGTACACGTCACCGGATTGGCTCCGGTGCACGTGCCGTTCTGGCACGTGTCGGTCTGCGTGCACGCGTTTCCGTCGTTGCACGCCGTCCCGTTGGGCGCTGTGGGATTCGTGCACGCGCCCGAACCTGGATCGCACAATCCCGCGGGATGACACTGGTCGCTCGCGGTGCACACGACCGGCGCACCCGAAGCGCACGCCCCATTCTGACAGGAGTCGCCGACGGTGCACGCATTGCCATCACTGCACGCTGTTCCGTTTGCGACCGCCGGATTCGAACACGCGCCGGTAGTCGGATTGCAGGTCCCCGCCGCATGGCACTGGTCGCTCGCAGTGCACGTGACGGGGTTAGACCCGGTGCACACGCCCGTCTGGCACGTGTCCGTCTGAGTACACGCATTGCCATCGTTGCACGCCGTGCCGTTGGCTACGTCCGGATTCGAGCAGACCCCTGTCGTCGGATTGCACGTCCCCACGGAGTGGCACTGGTCACTGGCCGCGCACGTAACCGGATTCGCCCCCGTGCACACGCCCGCCTGACACGTGTCCGTCCGAGTGCACGCATTGCCGTCGCTGCACGTGGTCCCGTTGGTCGCAACCGGATTCGTACACACGCCGGTGCTCGGAGTGCACGTCCCTGCGGTGTGGCATTGATCGCTCGCCGTGCACACGACGGGATTGCTCCCCGTGCACACGCCCGCCTGACAAGTATCCGTCTGCGTGCACGCGTTGCCGTCATTGCACGCCGTCCCATTGGGTGCGCCCGCACACGGGTTGCTCGACCCGATCACCGACGCGCCCGACGGAATCGTCAGGCTCGCCGCGGCGATGCATCCGTGAAGCGCGGTCCCGGAGCCCAAGGAAATCGTGGCGCTCGGCGCGGTGATGGAGCCCGGAAACGTCAGCCCGCTTGCGAGCTGGAAAGTCGATCCATTGCTGTACAGGCTCACCTTTGTCGCGTCCGTTGCCGTGACCGTGCTGCTTCCCCAGTTCACGGTCCCTTGCACCCGCAGCGCCACCGCGCCGCTGCTCGTCGCCATCGTCACGCTCGCCCCACCTTGAACGACGAGCGACGCCATGTTCGTGGTCCCCGCGCCGAACGTCACGTGAGCTCCCGAGCCAATGTTGATGTTGCGGTAGGTGCCGGCCGCGATGGTCTGCGTCGCACCCGCCGCTATCGTGACGTCCTTCGTTCCCACGGAGACCGTCTGCTTGGCGATGGTGGGGGCTGAGACCGTCGTGTGCACCAGCGCGCCGAAGGAGTCGCTCGTGCCCCGGGTGAGCGTTCCCGCGTACCAGAGCGTCCCGGAGATTGACGAGTGATTCCCAACCGTCACATTGCCCGACGAATAGGCATTTCCCGTGAGTGTCACCGTGGCCCCGAGCTGGAGACTCGTCCCCGCGACACTGGCTTGAATCGTATCGCTGTCTCCAATCTGGAGCGCCCCGAGGCTGACCACACACGCCGTCGGCGTCACCGGCGCTGCGGCATCGCTCGTGGCAGCCTGAGCGACTTTGCTCGTGGTTTCCGCAGGGTTCGGTGGCTCGCGGCTACAACCTGCCAACACGACGAGCGCAAGTCCCCAACCCACAACCCCTACTGCGTTCCCGTTGATCATTGGCCACTCCCCGTCGTACGCAGTCCAGCTCTCGGACTGCCGCGCGCTTTCGGCGATTCACAAATCGTGACTGTCGCGAAATCGAGCGTGAGGGTATGGGCGGTACTCGCATTGAGCAAGACATTTTTTTGTGGCATGACGAAACAACGCGTTCGCACGAAAATTAAAGGGGCCCCCAGCAGGACCTTCGGTCGAACGTGGACGTCTTCATCCAATCCGACGCCGCGATGTACCCATTCCCTGACGGAGTGACGTGCGATCGGCCATGTTGATCTCACATGGACGCAACCCGCGCTCATGCCCGTGCGCGCCGAACCGAGCGCGCGCGCTTTTCTTGCCCGTGAGGTCTTCATGTCAACCCGTCGCAGCGTGTTTCCGACACGGCTCTTGGAACTTGGGGTTCTTTCGACGTTCAGTGTCGCGGGGACGGCATGCGGCCGGACCGCGCTCGGACTTGAACCGTGCAACTCGGACGCTGATTGTCAAAACGGGTATTGGTGCGTGTCGAGTGGAGCGACGAACATCTGCGTCGCAACGAGCAGCGGAAGCTCCAGTGGTTCGCCGTCGAGCAGCGGCGCCGTAAGCTCCTCGAGCTCCGGCGTCTACGTGGGGTCATCAGCCACCTCTTCGGGACACATTGGATCGTCCTCGGGCTCCGCAGGAAGCTCCGGCTCCGTCGGCAGCTCCGGGTCTACGAGCAATTCCAGCTCCTCAGGCACCGTTCACGACGCGAGCTCTGGCTCCGCAAGCTCCAGCGGCAGTTCCGTTGCGGGCGTTCCCGGATGCAGCGGCTCTACGTGTGAGTTTATCGGCTCGAGGGTCCACCCCGCGGGAGCTGGCATTGCCCTCGAAGACAGCTGCTATCAGAGCTCGCTCGGCGTCGGTGGATACGCCTATCCACTCGCCGACACCGGGGGAAGCACGGCGTGCGTCGTGGCAACCCAGTTGTGCGGAATCGGGACCACCGCTGCGCTGGGTTCCGCATCCCAGGCCTGGGGATCCGGTATCGGTCTCAACGTGGGCCAACCTCCCTCGTTGGGCGTCAACGCCGTGGTGACTCCGACCGCATCAGGCTTGACGTACGCAGTGAACGCCCTCCCTGCCAATGGGCTTCGAATCGTGCTCGGAAGCGCCAAGGACAACGTCTGCTACCAAATCCCTCAGGGCGGGGGCCCGAGCGGCACCATTGCATGGAGCGCCTTCGTCACCGACTGCTGGGACTCCCCTCCCGATGGGCTCGTATTTTCACCAGCCGACGGAATTGCGGACGTTCAATTCGTGGTGCCCGCTACGTCCGTACCAAGCGACTGGGACTTCTGCATTTCGTCCCTTTCGTTCTGAAGGCTCTCGGCCTGTCGAAGCGCAAACTACTTCCTTAGTGATGGCGCACCGTGGCACGCTCCGGCCCCCTCATGTCCATCGAGCACCGATCGCACGCACGCTGCCACCACGCCGAGCTCGGATCGTTGGGCTTGCCACGCGCCCGCCCCTTCGCTACCGCGACGGCAACCCGTCATTTCGAGCGCGACCGTCCCTTCCATGTCGTCCATCTCGACCTGGACATTGCGCTCGACGTACCGGCGCGGGGCCTTCGAGCAGTCGCCACGCTTGAGGTTCGGCGTGTCGACCCCACCGCAGAAGCGGTCGAGCTCGACGCCGTGGGATTCGACATCGAGGACGTTCGCGTCGACGACTCTCCCTCGCAGTGGACCTATGACGGACAGAAGCTGCGCGTCCCTCTCGAGCTGACCGCGGCGCTGGTCCGTATCAACGTGACGTACCGGGCCACGCCGAGGCGTGGTCTCTACTTCATCGAACCCGATGAACACTATCCGGAGAAGCCGCGCCAAGTGTGGTCGCAGTGCCAAGAAGAAGACGCCCGGCACTGGTTTCCTTGCGACGACAGCCCTCACGCGAAGATGACCACGCAGATCACCGCGCACGTCCCCAGCGGATGGTTCGCGCTTTCGAATGGAAAGCTCGTTGCCAGCGAACCGCCCACCGGCGAAGAATCCGTGTACCGGTACTCGCTCGCCGAGCCTCATTCGAGCTATCTCGTTACGCTCGTCGCGGGAGAGTTCGCCGTGCTCACCGGCGTGGCGAAGGTCAACGAACGCGACGTGCCTCTTGCGTATGTCATTCCCAAGGGTCGCGAGGCGGACGGGGTTCGCACGTTTTCGCACACGTCGCGCATGATCGAATACTTCAGCGAACGAACTGGCATCGACTTTCCGTGGGAGAGCTACGCACAGGTCGTAGTGAGCGACTTCATCTTCGGCGGGATGGAGAACACGACGGCGACGACGATGTACGAACACATTCTTCTCGACGAGCGTGCGTCGATCGACGTCTCATCCGACGACCTCATCGCCCACGAGCTCGCACACCAATGGTTCGGCGACTTCGTGACTTGCCGCGACTGGTACGAGGGCTGGTTGAACGAGGGCTTCGCGACGTACTTCGAGCACGTCTGGCGCGAGAAGCTCCTCGGACGCGACGAGTACGACTGGGGCATCAAGGTCGACCTCGAAACGTACCTTGTCGAGGCCCGGAACCGTTATCGCAGGCCTATCGTGTGCCAGGACTACGATGCACCCCTCGACCTGTTCGACCGGCACCTCTACGAGAAGGGCGGCCTCGTACTGCACGCGCTCCGGGCCGAGCTCGGAGACGCTCTCTTTTGGCGCGGAGTACACGACTACCTCAGAGTCCACGCGCGCGGAATCGTGGAGACGCGAGATCTCCGACTCGCCATGGAGGATGCGAGCGGAAGGAGTCTTGGACGCGCGTTCGAGCAGTGGGTGAACAGACCGGGGCACCCCGAGCTGAGCATCACGATCGCATGGGAAAGGGGGCTACTTACGCTTGCCGTGCAGCAGACGCAGGCGACCAGCGACGGCGTTCCCTCCTGCTTCGAGCTATCGATTGACATCGACGTGGCTTGCGGACCCGCGTGGAGCGCGGAACGCCACAGTCTGCGCCTGAAGGAACGCCAGCAGTCCTTTGCGATTCCGGCGGCGATCCGACCGTCATTCGTCGTCGTCGATCTCGACTCGCGAATCGTCGGGGAGATCCACGTCAGGGCTCCGGCTGACATGCTTCGCGAGCAACTCGAACACGCGGCAAACGCGCGCGGCCGGTGGCTGGCCGCCCAAGCCCTCGCCCGCAACGACGACCCGGCTACACTGAAGGCGCTCGGGCGCGTCCTCATGGACGAACGCGAGTTCTGGGGGACGCGGGCCGAATGCGCGACGACCCTAGGCAAGCTTCGCGTGCGCGAATGCCTCGACGTTCTGGCCGAGGCGCTTCGGACTCCCCATCCGAAGGTTCGCCGTTCGGTTGCGAACGCGATCGGGAATTTCCGCACGACGGCGGCCATGAGCCTCCTCAAGCCGGTCGCGCTCAACGATGCGAGCTACCTCGTCGAAGGCGAAGCGGCCCGAGCGCTCGGCCGGACGCGCCAGTCCGACGCGTTCGATACACTCGTCGAACTCCTCGATCGTCCAAGCTGGTTCGAGGTCGTACGCGCAGGGGCGATCGATGGACTCGCCGCTCTCCGCGACGATCGCGCCATCGCCCACCTCACCGCTCGTTTGCGCTATGGCCAGCCGATGCGGGTGCGACGCGCGTCGGTTCTGGCGTTGCCCAAGCTGGTCACCGATAGGGCGACCCGCGAGACGATCGAAGACCTGCTCGAAGACCGCGATCCGATTCTGCGCATCGATGCCGTGCGAGCCCTGGGCGAGCTCGGCGACGTCAAGGCCAAGCCCGCGCTTTCGGCGCGCCTCGAAACGGATCTCGACTCCCGTGTTCGCCGTCGTGTCCGAGAAGTCCTGCGCGACCTCGGGGACTCCAAGCGAACCGCAGACGCCGTTCGTGACGAGCTCGAGAAGCTCCAAGACTCCCACGCTGAACTCAAGTCACGGATCGCAAAACTCGAAGCCCGCGTTCCCGACAAGCTCACGCCCGGGACTCGCGCACGCGGGGGCGGAAAGAAGGCGACGCGAGTGGCGCGCGAGACGAAGAGGAAGCGACCGTGAGCGACGACTTCCCCATCCGAGTCGATCAGCGTGGTCGGGTCGCCATCTGGACGCTCGACCGACCCGATCGACTGAACGCTCTGTCCGGCGACGCGCTCGCTGCGATTGGAAACCTGGCGCGCGAGGCTGCCGGCAATGGATCGCTACGAGCGATCGTCCTGACGGGAGCCGGCAACAAGGCGTTCTGCGCGGGAGCCGACCTCAAAGAGCGCCAGGCCATGAGCGACGACCAGATCCGCATGAGACTCGCGGATTACCGACGAGAACTCGGGGCGCTCGACTGCTGCCCGAAGCCGGTCATTGCCGCACTCAACGGGCTGACGCTTGGCGGAGGCCTCGAGCTCGCCCTATGTTGCGACTTGCGCGTGGCCGTCGCACACGCCGAACTCGGACTTCCGGAGACGTCCATCGGCCTCGTTCCCGGCGCCGGAGGAACGCAACGCCTGCCCCGCATCATCGGCGAGGGTCGCGCCAAGGAGATGGTGTTGCTCGCTCGCCGAGTGCCCGCCGAGGAGGCGCTCGCGTGGGGCCTCGTCAACCGGATCGTGCCGCCCGGCCGGGATCTCATCGAGGACGTGCTCCAGTGGATCGGGCCGATCGCGGACGGCGCCCCTCTCGCCCAGGCGGGAGCCCTCGAGGCGCTGTCCCGCTCGTTCGACGTGAGCCTCGATGTGGGTCTCGAACTCGAGAAAGTCAGCTACGAGAAGGCTCTCGTCAGTGCAGATCGCAGAGAGGCCATGAACGCCTTCGCCGAAAAGCGTAGGCCCAGATTCCTCGGCAAATGAAACAGTGACAACGATGTCCCGCGACCAATCCATCCGCGATCTGCTCGCTCGGATCGAGCGCGGCGGCCAGGCTCGATATCACGAGAAGAACGCCGCCCAGAACAAGCTTTTCGCGCGCGAACGCATCGAGCGTTTGCTCGACTCGGACACATTTTGCGAAGACGGAGCGCTCGCCAACGCGAAGGACCCCGACCTTCCCGCCGACGGCGTCGTCACTGGCACTGGAACCATCGCAGGCCGATGCGTCGCCTTGATGGCCAACGATTCGACGGTCAAGGCCGGGTCGTGGGGTCGTCGCACGGTCGAGAAGATCCTACGAATTCAGGAGACCGCCGAGCGCCTGCGCATTCCCATGCTCTACCTCGTGGACAGTGCCGGCGCGCGAATCACAGATCAGGTGGAGATGTTTCCGGGCCGTCGCGGGGCGGGACGCATTTTTTATAACCAGGTGCGCATGAGTGGCCTCGTCCCACAGGTGTGCCTGCTGTTCGGGCCGAGCGCTGCGGGCGGCGCATACATCCCGGCATTCTGCGACGTAGTCGCGATGGTCGACGGCAACGCGAGCATGTACCTCGGGTCGCCGCGCATGGCCGAGGTGGTCATCGGTGAGAAGGTGACGCTCGAACAAATGGGCGGTGCACGAATGCACTGCAGCGTGAGCGGATGCGGCGATGTCCTCTGCGCAACTGAGGAGGGAGCCATCGAGTTTTGCAAGAAGTATCTGGCATTCATGCCGCAGGGCTCGCTGCTCGAGACATCCCGCACGCCAGCTCGCGAGCCGACGCCGAGCGACCGACGCATCGAAGACATCGTTCCAGCGGACGAGAACAAAGCATTCGACATGACCGCGGTCTTGGACCGTATCGTCGACGAGGGATCGTTTCTCGAGATCAAGGCCCTCTTCGCTCGCGAGGTGATCACGGGCTTGGCTCGAATCGGCGGAATGCCTGTCGGAATCGTCGCCAATCAACCGAAGTGGCTCGGAGGAGTTCTGTTCGTCGATAGCGCGGACAAGGCCTCGCGCTTCATCTGGCTGTGCGATGCCTTTCGCATTCCCCTTCTGTTCTTCGCTGATGTGCCAGGGTTCATGATCGGCTCGAAGGTCGAAAAGCAGGGCATCATTCGGGCAGGGGCCAAGATGATCGCGGCGGTGAGCGAGGCAACCGTGCCGAAGCTTAGCGTGATCGTGCGCAAGGCATACGGCGCCGGCCTGTACGCGATGTGTGGCCCCGCCTTCGAACCGGATGCGTGCCTGGCGCTCCCCGGGGCCTCGATCGCGGTGATGGGCCCAGAGGCTGCCGTGAACGCGGTTTACTTCAACAAGCTCCAAGACCTCGCTCCAGGACCCGAGAGGGATGCGCGCGTTGCCGGGCTTCGGGCGGAGTATCGCGCTGACATCGACGTGGTGAAGCTTGCGAGCGAGATGGTGGTCGACGCGATCGTCCCGGGCGATCGCCTGCGGAGCGAGCTCGTGGTGCGACTGGAGCGCGCCGCGTTGACGCGGACGACGTCGCCAGGGAAGAAGCACATGGTACCCCCCGTGTGATTCAGTCTCATTGCGGCGATCTGTGTCAGACTTCCGGCGTAGCCTCGAGCCTTCACCCTCTTCCTCTTATTGCCCATGACACCCCTGAATCGACTCGCCCTTGCCGTCGTCGTGGCTGCAATTTGGTTAACGGCGAGCACGGACGCACACGCGCAGCACGCCGGGAGCATAGAGGTTCTACGCGGTCTTGGACCCCACGCGCAGAGCGCCTTTGCGCCCAAGGGAGCCGGCGGCATCGGGGGGCTCGTACGCCTCCCTTCTGGCACGACGGCAAGCGAGCTCGGAATTCAGGACCTCTCGCCGGGTTTTGGACGCTTGTATGGTTCTCCCGCGACGCTCATTGCCTTTGCAGACGCCCACCCCGAGATCGCTGTCGAGGTTCCTCCGCCGTTGCACCTGCTTCTCGATATCGCGAGCCCGACGGTCGGCGCCCGGACCGCAGAGTCCCAAGGGTGGACTGGAGCGGGCACACTCATCGGGATCGCGGACACCGGAATCGATCTCACTTATCCCGATTTCTTGGACGAATTCGGACATACGCGCGTCGCGTGGCTTCTCGACCTGGCGTCGCCGCCTCGGAACGTTTATCCGGACCTAGAGAATGCGTTTGGCATCCCTGCCACGTCCGGTGCCAGCGCAATGGGAGCCGTATGGGCGGCAGCCGACATCGACGCGCAGAGCCAAAGCGGCACGACGAGCGCGCTTCCTGGTGACGAGATCGGCCATGGCACGCTCGTAGCTTCGTGCGCGGCAGGAGGGGGCCTCACTTACCGAGGCGTTGCCCCGAGAGCGGGCCTCGTCGTCTCACGTATCGTCGGAGCGGACGGCTCGATGGTGGGAGGCGATGACATGCTTCGGGGAGTCGCATTCCTCTACGACCGAGCGGCTGCCATGAACCAGCCCATCGTAGTGAATCTCTCCATCGGCACCGACTTCGGACCGCACGATGGTACGATGGACTGGGAGCAAGCGCTCGCGGCATTCGTCGGGGCAAACTACCCAGGACGCGCCCTCGTAGCGGCTGCCGGTAACAGCGGAAGCATCGCCGACACCCCGATCCATCAGCAGGTGCACGTCAATCGGACGACCGTCGTGCGCGTCCCATTGCTGACCACCAGTTTCCAAGGCGACAGCGTCCAGGATGGTGGAGTCCAAGTCTGGGTGGCTTTGCATCCCGGTGCCGACATGAGCGTCGGATTGGATGGCCCGGACGGAACCTGGCTGGCCCCCGTGGCGGACGGCGCCACGGCGTCAGTGGGGACGGCCACGAGCGCGTACAACGCAACGATCTACAACGGCAGCCAGGCTCCCGGTAGCGACGTTCCCGCCACGTCGAGAGGTGCCGAGATCATCTGGCAGGGCACGTGGCCGGCCGGAACGTACGCAATCACGCTGTCGGGATCGGGGACCGCCGACCTCTACGCCTCGTTCACGGGGAGCGCAGACGAGAACGGAACTGGAAACGACGGGTTCGTCGACGCCGTTCGAGACGGAACCATCAATCTTCCAGCCACGAACCCAACCATTCTGAGCGTCGGATGCACGATGAACAGGACTGCGTGGACAACGCTCGGAGGCCCATCGGGACTTTCTGTCGGTTCCCTGCCCTCGCCGTACACCGGAGTGGCTGGCGAACCATGTTGGTTCTCGAGCGCCGGGCCAACGCTGACGGGGGTCGCAAAACCCGAGATCATGGCTCCTGGAGCGGCCATCGTCGGCGCGTTGTCGAGCCAAGCACCCGCCTCATCGCAGTCCAGCATTTTCTACGGATCTGGTTCGTGCCCTGCGGACAACCCGACATGTCTCGAGGCAGACGCCACGCACGGCGTCGCGCTCGGAACGTCGTTCTCGGCTCCGCTAGTCGCCGGGGCTGCGGCCATCCTCCTGCAATCCGATCCCACGCTGACGCAAGACCTCGTCGCAGCGGCACTCACGGGCGGCGCCCACCGCCTGCGCGCGAGCGCGCCTTTCGACGACCAAGCTGGCCCCGGTGAGCTCGACATTCCGGGAGCACTGGCCGTGCTCGAAACGCGTCAGAGCGGCGCCATTGTCCTTCCCTCTCGCGCCGAAAGCTGGCTCGCCCTCAGTGCAGACCCATGCCTGGCCGACGGCTCGACACCCTTCGAGGCCGTTCTCGAGCTGCGTACTGCGCGCACCGGGGCCGCGGCACCTGCCCCTGCTGGGGGCTTCGACGCGAGCCGCCTCGCGCCGATCGTCACCGTCGACGGCACGCCCTACGACGGTACGGGGACATTGGCGTCGGCGGCTCCGGGGGCGTGGCTCTTCACGGTCCGACTGCCCGCCGGGCTCGGCGAGCGCACGCTTACGCTCGGCGCCACCTTCGACGGTGTCGACATCGTAAATCCCCAGTCGGTGCCTATCGCGGTCGATGCGACGAGCGAATGGTCGGTACCGACAGTCACTGGAGGATGCACGGTCGCGGCGCGCGGACAGATCGAGGGGTTGGGACTCGTGGACTCGAGTCCTGCGATGGGATGGCTACTGGGACTGCTTGCACTTCGCACACGAAGGCGCCTGCATCAAGTGGGTTAGGGCCCAAGCCCCTCAATCGTCAGCATCCACCCGTGAGGCTCCCACTCGCCCTGTGCAGGCGAAAACGCGTGCTCCGTACTGCCCACATTCACTCCGACGACGACGACTCGATCGATGCCATCCATCGCATCGAGTGTGAGCGCTGCCTTGGTCGCACGATCGGGCGACGAGACGCGAATCTGACCGAGAGTCCCTCCTCCTGAATCCAGTTTTAGGACGACCCATCGCATCCGCGCGTAGTCCTCCCATTCGGCTTCGAGGCGAAGCCGTGTTCCGGGCGCTGCTCCCTCTCGATGGATGACTACGTAGCTCGCCCCGGTCGGGGACACGGGTATTGGCGAGACGAGGCGTCGCGGTCGCGCAGGCCACGAAACGTTCCAAGCCGGGAGCACGGGAGGCCACATCGCCACCCTCGCCACCGCAAACCCGACGAAGACCTCGTCCAACGTCGCGGCACTCGTAAACGCACCGCGCAATGAGGTCGCGAGAACATCGAAGGCCGTCGCGACGGAGCGACCGCTTGCCGATCGAACATCCGCGCGATCCGGAGTCAGCGCCCAAAGCGCCGGCACCATCGCGCCTGGTGCACGCCCAAACCTCGCGTCGAGCCACTCAAAGAAAGCCGCGCCGCCCCGAGCGAAGGACGTCGACGACCCGTCAACGAGCGTGCGTTCGGGTTCGGATTGAAATGCCGCCTCATCGTCGTCGAAGGCCGCGCACGGAGTCGCGAGGCGGGCAAGCTCTTCGCTTTCAGCAAGGCCTAGGCCCTTGGCGGTTGTCGGCGACGAGGCCAAAAGCGAACCCTGGGCCACGGCACGCGCAACGGCCAAGTCGAGCATGCATCCACTCGCGGAGCGATCAATTCGCCCGAAGCTCGAACCCAGGGCGAAGCGGGTCCTCGGGTCGAGCGCAACAAGATACGCCTGTCCCCCGCCGTCGACGGCATCGCCGAGGTAGAGATTCCATTGTCCATCCATGCCACGCTCGGGTTGCGGGACGCCGATCACTCCCACGAGCGTCTCCCAGGCACGATCCACGGCTGTGACCACATCGGTCAACTCTCGGCCCTTCCACCCGGGGTATCCGCAGGCGCATACCGGATGCCGAAATGAGCAGGCGCGCGACCAGAAGGACCATCCTTGCGGTGGCACGGCCTCCCCGCAAGTTCCGGTCGTCGAACGGAACTCGCGATCCGGCTGCGACCCGCGCACGGGGGAGCTCGAGGGGGGCCGCCTTGCGCCCCCCTCGTCGATGGCGGAGCGAGGTTCGGCCCCGGAAATGCCACTGAGCCCGATCACAACCGCGATCGCACACCTGCGGCGTGTGGGCTGGTGAGCATTGTATGAAGGTGCGCACCCTCCGCTCATTTGACACTCCGATCGCGAGCCCCGTATAAGCTAGAAGACAGCGTGATGGGTGTTCCCTCGTTCGATTGCGCGCATGCTGTCCGATTCGATCTCCCGCGCGGCACTGTGCATGCGAAGGGAGACCCAGGGCGAGTCGTTCTCGTTCCGGCCGCGGCGCTCGACCAGCTCCTTCGCGATGCCCCGTCAGCGGCGGCGGAGTCCTTCGGCGCCGCCCTCGGAGCAGCGGTCGGTCGTCGGGTAGCTGCTCGACTCGCGGACGCGCAGACGGCATCCATCGACGCCTTTGTAACGCAGCTGGCTGGAGAGGCGGCAATCGCGGGCGTCGGAGCGGTCGCTGTCGAACGTTGGGGGCGCGCCCTCGTCATGGTCGTGTCCGCGTCCCCACTGGCCGACTCGGTGCTCGTCGCATTCGTGTCCTCCGCGATCGAAGCAGCCTGTGGCGCGCGGCCGGTGTGCACACTCCTTGCCCGAGGAGACGGAGTCTCGCGAGTATTTGCAGGAAGCCAAGGCGGCGTCGAGCGAATTCGAGAATCGATGGCGTCAGGGCTATCGTGGGCGGACGCCCTCGCACGCCTGAACCAGGGGGTACCGTGACCCGAACTCAAAAGATCGAGCGGCTCGAATCCGTTCTAGCTCGCGTACTCGCTCGGGCCACGAACAGGATCGACGAGGGGGGCGTTTCGCAGGCCCCCTTGAGCTTTCCCAGCGCGCCCGCGGTGCCGACCGCGACCGTCCAACCGGTCACGCCGGCGGCTGATGTCGAGAGCGAAGTCGAATGGCCCACCCGACCTCCGCCGCCCGCCCCACCCGAGATGACGTCAAGAGACCGAGCCGTTGCCGCCTCGGTCGTGGAGGACGGCGCTAGGCGAGAAGCGCTGGCAGGTCGGGCAGATCCCCCGAACGAAGTGGCGGGCGACCCTTCGTTCGACAGCCGCGAGCGATTGGTGGCGGCGCCACCGGCAGATCCGCCGCTCATGACGGCGAAAGCCTCCGCCGAAGCGGATGCCGATGCACCTGCGTTGGCCGAGACATCCGCCGTCGATGTCGCGCCGAGCGACCACCCCTACCTCGCGGATGAGTCGCCTTCGATTCTCGAATCCGAGCCTCCCCCTGACATGCAGATCGAAGAACCCCCAGCATCATCCCGCCGCCCGGTTGGTCCGCAACCAGAGGAAGAGATCGCAAGGATCGCCTTTGGCGCCGATGGCGCCGAACCGCCACGACACACGCCGCCTCCCGAGTCTGGGCGACTGCCTTCACCCGATGAGTCTGACCTCGAACCGGAGGCGGCGACGCTCGACCCGTTTGACGCTCAGACTGACGAGCATCCAGTCAGCGCAGTGAGTTCCGCGAGCGGCCGACCGGTCCCATCGCGGCTCGTCGTTCTCGAGACTCGGGCCGCGTTGCCGCCGGATGGTGACATCGCGGAAATGGCGATCGAGGTTCGAGGCAAGGAGCCTGAAACGTTCGTTGAGTTGCTGCGCGTGAGCTGCACGCTATGAGCCGCGTTAGTCGAAAGTCAGACGATGGATACCGTCGATCGCCTGGTTCTGCTCCGGCCCTTGGGGGTTGACCGCGGGACCTTTGCGGTCCGCGAGGTGTTCGACGGAAAGGCGTCCGCCGAGTTGCTCGTCGCTGAGTGGATCGCAAGCGCAGCGATGAGCGACAACGATCGCTACGAGCTACTGCGCAAGGCTCGTGCGCTGATGTTTCTCGGACATCCGAAGCTTGCCAGCATCCGCGACATCATTCTCAAAGACGCGGACGCCATCGCCATCTGCGACTTCGTCGACGGTGAATGGCTTGACGTATGGCCCCTCGCGCCGGTGCATGCCACGCTCGGGCTGCACCTTCGCGTTCTTCTCGATGTCCTTGAAGCCGTCGCAGCCCTTCACGGACTGCGCGACGAACACGGCGAACTCTTGGGCATCGCGCACGGCAAGCTTGCGCCCGACTGCGTTCTCGTCGGTTGTGACGGGGTCGCGCGTGTGGCTAGGGCTTGTCACGGACGACGCCCTCAAGCCGATGTCTCCACCGTCGCACCCGAGCTTCGCGAGTCCGACGCGCCAGCCACCCCGGCTGCCGACATCTATGCGGTCGGCGCGATGCTGCGCGACGCACTCGACCAGGCAGGACATTACGAGCGTTGGAATGCGTCGCTCGACGCGGTCGTTGAGCGGGCATGCGACGAATCGCCGGACCGCCGATGGCCGGCCGCTTCCGCCATGGCCATGGCACTTCGGGCGGCGAGTGGTCCGCTTCCAACGTCAGTCCACGTCAGTGCCTTCGTCCGAGACGCGTTCGGAGGTCGTGTTCGTGCTCGTAGAGGATCGCTCGAGGCTCAAGATGCCCGTCCGTTCGCTCTGGTCCACGCGGTCGATTCGCGTTCGTCTGCGGTTTTGGGGGAGCGCACATCCATGGCCCGATACGCGCGTCCCGCGGACGAACCAAAGGTCCAGATTGCACCTTCGGTTCTCGACCCTCCGACGCTCCGGCGCGTCCCGACCGACTCGTCGAGCGACACCGTCGTCGACGCAGACATCGCGGACACCTCAGTGGACTCAAACCTATCCGATGAAGTGTATCGACGGCGACTTCCAACGATTCGGATCATGAACGCGCCCGCCTCGCTATGGAGTGCTCCGGGTAGGCGAGGCGTCGTGACAGCGGTCGCGATCTTGGTCGCGTTCGCCATCGGATGTTTCCTCGGTGGACGGGCATGGATTGAATCGGGACGCGCGGGCGCCCCAGCAACGCCCGTGTCATCTGCCGTACCTCGGTCGCCATGATCCTGTCCCCTGTGCGCGCGCGCCGCACCCACTAGCTTCCCTCGCTTTCCCATTACCGCTTGAGGACACTTCCTGCTGTGCGACTGTTTGCAACCGCCTCGAAGGGAACAGAGCCGGCGCTCCGGGACGAGCTTCGTGAGCTTCGCTTTCGCCATGTTCGGGCCGATCGCGGAGGTGTTCACTTCGAGGGCGACATCGCCGAAGGCGCGCGTGCTTGTCTTTGGTCACGAACGGCGGTGCGCGTTCTCGTTGAGCTCACCACATTCGACGCTCCCAGCGATGGCGACCTCTACGACGGTGTCCGTACGATTGACTGGACGCAATGGATGACCGCGCGGACGACGTTTGCGGTGCGAGCGAGCTGCCGGGCGAGTCAGCTGACGAATTCGCAATACGTCGTACAGAAGACGAAGGACGCGATCGTCGACTCCCTGCGGGACCGACTCGGTGACCGTCCGTCTGTCGACAAGGACGACCCCGACGTCCTCGTATTCGTTCACCTCGTGCGCGACCGAGCCACCGTCTACTTGGACGTCGGCGGTGGTTCGCTTCACGAGCGCGGCTGGCGAGGTCGCGGGGGTGAAGCTCCACTGCGCGAGACGCTCGCCGCATCGATCGTTCGCCTTTCAGGGTGGGACCGCGACACACCCCTTCTCGATCCGATGTGCGGGGCCGGGACAATCGCCATTGAGGCCGCCGCGTGGGCGCAGCGGCTCGCTCCCGGTCTGTCGCGCGCCCGATTCGGTTGCGAACGCTGGGGGCATCCAGACCTCGCGCTGCGCTCGCGCCTTTCGCAACTCAGGGGCAGCGCGCGCGCCGCAGCCGAGACGCAAGGACCCACGGTCATCGCCCGCGACATCGACCCACTCGCGGTGGAACGTACACGTGCAAATGCACGCGCCGCGGGCGTCGAGATTCGCGCCGAGGTCGGCGACATACGCACGATGCGGCCCGACAATCGTCCGGGATTTGTCGTGTCCAATCCGCCCTACGGCGAGAGAATCGACAGCTCGCCCGAGCTCTATCCCGCCATGGCCCGCGCCCTGGATCGATGCGCAAGCACGACCGTAGCACTCCTCGCCGGCAACGCAGATATCGCCAAAGCATGGCCCCGGCGACCGGACCGGTCTTGGCTTCTTTTCAACGGGGCCATCGAGTGCAAGCTTGTGGTTTTTGCACCGCACTGGCCCCCCCGGACTGAAGTCCGGGGCACCCGAGGAGTCCTTCGCTAAGACCCCGCAAAAAGCCGGGCTATTGGAACCGGCGATGAATCCGCGGATGTCAACACAGCCAGCCGCTGGGCGGCGGGCTTCAGTGCACGCCCTTTCCCTGCCCCGAACTTGAGTCCGCGGGCGCGGGAAAAGGCTCCTCGGCGAAGATGTGTAGAAGTAGGAAGCTTCAACCCCTGGGACCACGAGCACACCCTGCTTCCACAACCCGGCTCTACAAGCGTCGAAAGACCCCGACGACGACGCCCAGAAGCATCGTTGATTTAAAATCGATAGCCCGAACGTAGATAGGCGCCATGTTCTTGTTCGCAGGCTGGAAGCGAACGTGGTCCTTCTCCGGAAAGAAGTACTTGACCGTCGCTTCATCGCCGATGAGCGCCACGACAATCTCACCACGGCTCGCAGTGAGTTGCTTCTTTACGAAGATGTAGTCGCCGCTCAGGATGCCGGCTTCGATCATGGAATCGCCGTTGACCTTGAGCCCGAACACCTCGCGCCCCCCCCGAACGAGCGTTCGATCGATCCGGACGGTGTCGATAATCTGCTCTTCGGCCAGCAGAGGCAGCCCGGCAGCGACACGCCCAAGTACCGGCACCTCGACGAGATCGACGTCGTTGGCGACCGCGTCCCCGACGAATCCTGGCTCATTGGGGCGGGGGCCCGTCGGGCGAAGTGCGCGAGACTTCATGTCCTCCCGCGTTAGGTATCCCTTGCGTTCGAGCGCCCGCAAATGATCGTTGACGCCGTTGGTGGAGCGGATCCCCATCCTCGCGCCGATCTCGCGCAGCGTCGGAGGATAGCCACGGTCCGAGATCGACTGTCGGATGAAGTCGAGCACCATTTGTTGGCGCTGGGTCAACCCTTGCATCGTACGAGCCAAGCTACTGAACGCACGTTCTAGCGTCAAGAAAGGAGCAGGAAAGGGATGCTCCCCCCGATCAGAATCGCCCGCTGGTCGTGAGGAACGTCACCTTCTCGTTGGTCTCGCGAAGACGCATGCTAAGGATCTTCACGGAGTTCCAGAGGACTTCGTAGGCGAGGTCCTTGTGCAAAAAGAGGAGATCGTCGAAACGTTCCTTGGTGATGACGAGCAGTCGGCAGCGCTCGTGAACGCAGGCGTCGGCCGAGCGTGCGAACTCGTCCAATAGGGACATTTCCCCAAAGACCTCGCCTGGACCAAGCACGGCCAGCGCCTCTTCGCCCATGCCAGGGATCTCGCGCGAAATTCGCACTCGCCCCTCGAGGATGATGAAGAGCTTGTCGCCAACGTCCCCGAATTGAAAGAGCTTGGTTCCCGTGGCGTGCGATTCCTCCGTGACGGCCTGCTTGATGAGGCCGATGGCCTCAGGGGTCAGACCGGAAAAGAATGGAACTTGCGCGAGCTGACCCTCCAGGGTCGGCGGATCGGACAGTTTGGACTCAGACGGTTCTGTCGCCACGGAGAGTAGGAGGACAGGGTACGACAGGCGACGGCGATGGGTCCAATTCGCTCGCAAGCCTGAGCACCAAGCCCCTCCTCCGTCGTGTGGCCATCTCCTATTTCGTTCCCGACGAGACGTCGATCGATGAGGGGGGCGTTTCGCGGCCCCCCTCGAGCTCCTCCATCGACGAGGGGGGCGCTTCGCGGCCCCCCTCGAGCTCCCCCAAGGATCTATCTCCACCGTCGATGTGCACGCGCTCGATCCGCCAGATGTCCCGAGCGTAGGCACGTATCGTGGCATCGCTTGAGAAAGCCCCTCCACCGACGACGTTGTGAAACGAACGCCTCGCCCAATCGCGTGGCGACAGATAAGCCGTCGACGCCGTCCGCATGGCGCTGGCATACGATTCGAAATCCGCGCACACCATGTACTCGTCGACATCGCGGAGGGCCTGGGTCACCCCGCCGTATCGCCCTGGCTCCCCAAGCGAGAAGAAGCCGGAATCCAGAAGCCGCAGCGCGTTGTCGAGCTCCGGACAATCCACGATGAATGGCCCAGGGCGATAGCCCTCCCGCTGCAGCTCACGGACCTGTTCGACGGTGTGTCCACACAAGAAGAAGTTCTCGCGTCCGACCGCATCGCAGAGCTCGACGTTCGCGCCGTCGAGCGTGCCCACCGTCAGCGCACCATTCAACGCCAGCTTCATGTTGCTCGTTCCCGATGCCTCTTTGCCGGCCTGCGAGATCTGCAACGAGACGTCCGCCGCTGGAATGATCGCCTGGGCAATCGACACGCCGTAGTTCGGTACGAAGACAACTCTCAACCTGTCGCAGGTTGCGGAGTCGGAATTGACCATCTCCGCTATATCGTTGATGAGTCGGACGTGAGTCTTGGCCGTCGTATATCCCGGAGCAGCCTTTCCAGCAAAAATATACACTCGGGGCGTGGCGGGTACCAATGTCGAGCCGTGTTTTAGCAGCCAGTAGTGCGCAATGAGCTCGACGCAAGCCAGAAGCTGGCGCTTGTACTCGTGAATCCTCTTGATCTGAACGATGAACATCGCACGGGGATCGACGACTTGCCCCGTCCACTTCACGAGATGAGCGGCAAGCTTTCGTTTGTTTTCAAGCTTCACAGAGAGGAGGGCATCGAGAAGTCCGTCGTTCTCGGTGTAACTCGCTGCGTCGATTTCCCCTCGCTCGGCCCGTTCGAGCCAGGCTGGGCCTAGGTGTTCGGAGAGCAAGCGAGCAAGAGTCGGATTCGCGTAGAGGAGCCACCGTCGAGGCGTGACACCGTTCGTCTTATTGTTGAACCGCTCGGGAAACAGTTCGTAGAAGTCCGGCAAAAGCTCATGCTTGATGAGTTCAGTGTGAAGTTTCGCAACTCCATTGATGCTATGCGACCCGAGCGCCGCGAGGTGCGCCATGCGGACGTGCTGCACAGGCCCTTCCTCGATGATCGACGTGCGGTCCATCCGCGCGGGGTCCATGGGCCACCGGGTGCTCACCTGCCTCATGAATCGATGGTTCAGTTCGTAAATGATCATCATGTGCCGCGGGAGCACGCGCCGCAGCATCGGAACGGGCCACTTCTCGAGCGCTTCTGGCATCAGCGTGTGATTCGTATAGGCGATGGATCGCTGGGTGATATCCCATGCTAGCTCCCACGGAAGGCCCTCGGCATCGAGCAGAACTCGCATGAGCTCAGCCACCGCGATCGCAGGATGTGTATCATTGAGCTGTATCGCGGCGCGCTCGGGAAAGAGGCGAAAGTCGTGGTGCGCCCGCTTGAACTCCGACACGATGTCAGCAATGGAACAGGCGACGAAGAAGTATTGTTGCTTGAGACGGAGCTCCTTGCCGACTTCGGTCTCGTCGCTCGGATACAGCACCTTCGAAATATTCTCGATTTCGACCTTCTCTTCGACCGCCCGTCGGTAGTCACCTTGATTGAACAAGCGCAGGTCGAAATCACGCGAGGCACGAGCCGCCCAAAGCCTCAGCGTGTTCACGCAACCCATCTCGTGCCCGACGATGAACGAATCGTGCGGGAGACCGATGAGGAGCTGAGCGTCGACCCAATCGACCGCAAGGCGACCACTCGCGTCTTTGCGCATCTCCGTGGTCCCATAGAGTCTGACGACCTGCATTCGGTCGTGCCGCGCAAGTTCCCAAGGATGGCCGTACTGCTGCCAATTGTCCGAGTGTTCCACCTGCTGACCCGAGTCAATCCGCTGCTCAAAGATCCCATGTTCGTAGCGAATGCCGTATCCAACGGCCGGCAGCTCCAACGTTGCCAGCGAATCCATGAAACACGCAGCGAGCCGCCCTAGCCCACCATTGCCCAGTCCTGGGTCACCTTCTGCTTCAAGCACGTCGTCCAGATGGTGATGGAGGGCCGTCGCGAGCTCCTCTGCCTCTCGATAGAGACCCAGATTCACCAGGCACAGGCCGAGGCTGCGCCCCGTCAGAAACTCCGCGGACAGGTAGTGCACGCGCTTTACGTCACGTCGCGCGTGCGTGCGCTGCGTCGCTAGCCAGCGCTGCACGAGTCGGTCGCGCACACCGTACGCCATCGCGTGATAGACATCGACGGAGCTCGCATCGGACGGTTCCGTGGCGCACGTGAAGACGAGATGCCGGATCACACCCTCGCGAAACGGCTCCGACTTCACGGATGGCAGTGCGTCGTCGTGTCCGTTCGTGGCGACGGCGTCGCGATGGTCGGCGGTATCAAAGGACTTGTCGGTAGTCACCGAGTCAGCATTGCACAGCCCACGCCTAGAAACGAAAATGACCGATCGGTGGACTCTAACGGGAGCTCGAGGGGGCGCGAAGCGCTTGCTTGTCGATTAGAGCGGAGCGTCGCATTCCGCTCCCACAAGGCCGCCTGCGTCACAGAGTCGTGACATGCACGACCCTCCGCCGACGATTCGGCGTGTGACTCTGCAATGCGGCAGCCCTGGCGCCGCGAACGTTCACCGCTCTGACACTCTTTCCCCCCTGTTCGCTTACGTTCCCGCGCCAGGCTGCTTTGTGTGCGCACTATCGGCCCTGCCATCGACGAGGGGGGGCGCTTCGCGGCCCCCCTCGAGCTCCCCCATCGACGAGGGGGCGCTGCGCGGCCCCCCTCGAGCTCCCCGTGGAAGTTACCTCATCTGCCCGAGGTACCGTTCCGCGTCCAGTGCAGCCATGCAGCCGCTCCCAGCAGCCGTGATTGCTTGACGGTAGGTGAAGTCCTGCACGTCACCGCATGCGAATACGCCCTCTGCGCTCGTTCGTGTGGTTCCAGCCACGGTCTTGACATACCCGTTGTCATGTAGCTCCAGCTGGCCGCGGACCAGATCGCTATTGGGAGTGTGCCCGATTGCGACGAAGAAACCTTTCGCTGGGACGGTGTACGACGTCTGGGTGTTCACGTTGCGCAAGCGCGCCCCGGTGACGGACTGAGCTCCGACGTCGAGGACCTCTTCGACCACCGTGTTGGTGTGGAATTTTATCTTAGGATGGCGTTTCGCGCGCTCCTGCATCGCCTGGCTGGCACGAAACCCGTCGCGCCGATGAACGAGGGTCACGCTCCGACACAGACCCGCGAGGTAGGTGGCCTCCTCCATGGCAGTATCTCCGCCACCCACGACGATGACATCCTCATCGCGAAAGAACGCACCGTCGCAAACAGCGCAAGCGCTCACGCCTCGACCGCGCAGGGATTGTTCACTTTCGAGCCCTAGCCAGTTGGCTTGTGCCCCCGTTGCCAGGATGAGGGCACGGCACTCGTACGGAATCGACGAATCGGCTGTCCAGACTCGCAGCGGCTGCCTCGATAGATCGACCCTCTCGACGTCCTCCGTGAGGATCTCGACACCATGGGCGAGTGACTGCTCACGAAACTTGTTCATGAGTTCAGGGCCGGCGACCTTTTGCGGAAACCCTGGGTAGTTCTCGACATCGTTGGTGATCATAAGCTGGCCGCCAGGAATGCCTCCACGAACGAGCCCTTCGAACATCAACGGCGCTAGGTTCGCCCGCGCCGAATAGATGCCGGCCGTATGACCAGCAGGGCCCGACCCAACAATTATGACGTTCCGGACTTCAGGCGTCGCCACCAGCATCAATCCTTCACGGGTGTGGCCTTGAGCGAAGCATGCCCATCCTTGACATAGACGGTGAACTTCACGTGGGAGCAACCGTGGCGCTCGATCAGCGTGTCTCGATTCTTTCGGAGCGTACGCACGAACTTGTCGAACGTCAGCCCGTCGGTTTGCTCCCCGCATGCAGCCTTGGTGCGGATGAACTCGTCGAAGACCGCCATCCATTCCGCATTGCCTCCCACGGCCTCGTGCGTGCCCGTAGCCTGGGCAATCACATCGGCCGGCGCGGCACCGACCACCGTTCTTTCGTCGTCATATTCACGGTCGAACATGGGACGAGGTAGCGCAGCGGGTGGAAGCGGAGGTCGAACGCCTTGGCCAGCTTCCGAGATCGGCGGAGGGCGCGGCGGCGGCGGACGAACCGGAGGCAGCGGGGTAGACGCGACGGGCACTGCCGGATCGGGCGCTCGAGCCGGTGGATGCACCGGAGGCGGCCGCCGGGGTTCGACGATGGGCTCTCCTTCGGTAAGGGGAAAAGAGAACGCGCTCATAGCAGGCTGGACGGGAGTCGGACCGAGGATGGATTCGAGATCAGCCGGCTTCCGCGTCATCCCTCCCGCACTCTCGATTGCCCGCTCGATGCCCTGATTGATGCCCTGGGCCGCAATCCGATACGCGCCGCGGAAGCGCGCAACCCGCAAGCCCTCAGAGCCTCCTCCCTTGAACCGTGCGGCCTGCGTTGCGAGCTCGTGGAGCGGAAGAGAGTGCTCGACCCAAGTGAAGACCAGTCCGATGATGCCGGCGAGGAAGACGATCACGACGAGCAAGAAGACGGGAACAGTCGCCTTGTCCTTGTCGTCCGCGCCGCTGAGAAAACCCCAAGGACCGCCCAGCAATGTCTGGGCGCGAACGACCACGAAGCCGGCGCCCTGCGTCCATGCGTCCCCGGGAAGGCGCGCGTACATGGCTCCCAAGTCCTCGCGCACCATCCGAGCCTCAGACCGCTCTCCATCGACGTATGTCTTATCGTCGATAGACTTCAGGTCGTTTGCGATGGCGTCAAACTTCTGATCGTCGAAGCCTTCGACTGCGCTGCCGTCCGCGATGCGCCGACCCGCCGCGTAAAATGCGAGGCTCGTGCGAGTGCGTTTCGCCAGGTCGTCCACGTAGTGCTTGCTGACTTCGTGGAGGGCGATGACGGCTCCGGCCGGTCTTTGCGCAGCGTCGTACTCGACCGGACGCGCGGCCACGAAGTACATCTTGCTGCCAAACACCCAGATGTCGTCGCGTAGCCAGCCGTGGAGAGCGTCGTTAGCAGCGGTGTATCCGCCCAGCTCGAAGTCGTCGCTCGTAGCCCAGCTGTCGAAGCCAACTTGTCCAACGACGCGTCCGTCGCGGTCGATCGCAAACAGCGCGTCGCCACGCCAGTCGACCGGAATGGATTGGAGTATCGTGGCAAGAGCCTTCTTCGCATCCGCCTTGAGCTTATCGGGAACTTTCCCTTCCTTGGTGGCGTCGGCGCTGACGAGCGTCTGTTGGAGCGTCGGGTCGACGCTGGCGGCGAGCAACCCATCAATGTGCCGTCGGGCGTCGATCTTCATGGCCCACTCGACGGTTTGGCTGTCGGATGCCAGACCCTCCTTCAAGGCACGCGCGTTCTGGCGGTCGTACTGCCCGACGGCCAAGTACACGACATAGAGGCTGACGGCGACTGCCAGGCCGAGGACGACGTACCAGACACGCGAGAGGATCATCACTTCGAATCGCCTCCGAGGACCAGCGGATCGCGCAGTTCGAGCCCCCTGTCGGCCATGACGTGAACCGAGGCCATCTCCCTTCCGACCTGCTTGCCTTCGAAATAGGCTTTGAATGTGAAGTCCCCGGTTGGAAGTACCATGGAAAACGCGCCCTCGCGATCGGGAATGTCCAGTTCGACGGCGGCGGGCTCGATCACCACGTACATCACGATGCTCGGAAAGAACTGGTCGCGGATCACGTGCCTTCCGGGTGCAGTCCCCATCCACTCGCGCGTCGATTTCGGAGCGGTTGGATTGGCTCCCCAGGCGGAGTTATTGACCTCGTAGAGCACGTGCTCGAATGGGTCCTGGTTTTGGAAGCTAATGCGAGAGCCGGGAGCGAGGACCAGCGTCGAAGGCGTTGCGCGCCCGCCCGTGACCTTGACGACGACCGGCTCGTGGGGCTGACCGCTGCCTGAGCCGAAGGCGACAACGCACACGTCGCGAGATACGTTGGCGGTAAGCTTCCGAAAGTCCTGCTTGACCGTGGGGGACGGCTCGCGCCACGTGTACCCGTGGGTCTCGGGCCGCGTCGCATCGACATAGGTCTGGGAGACGAGCTTCTCCCACCCCACGACCTTTCCGTGCAGCCCGGGCGGAGCACCGCCAGCGAGCAGTGGAGCGGCCCCAAGGGTCAACGCTCCCACCAAGAGAGGAACGATAATGCGCGTCGGACGACGCGCGCCGGATGTTCGCTTCGCGTCGGACATGGGAGACGTGGGCAGGAACCGTAGCTGACCACGAAAGCTCGTGTAAACGCCTTTCAGGGGTCACGGTCATAAGAGTTGCAGGGGCCAGCGGATTTCACGCACGGCATGAGCTGGCACACGTCCTCGATCTCGCTCCGAAGGCCGGAGTATTTCGGCCGATCCCTTCGCGACCCTGGCGTCGAGCATGGCTAGCCTACGGGAAGTAGGCTCCGCGCGACTCGCCGCCGGCCTCGATTGGTCGACCTAAATGGGGCGGCCGTCTACCTGCCCCGCTGAACCTTCCCATTCTACTAATCTTCTTGTTGCCCCCGGACTGATGTCCATGGAAAAATGGAGCCGGCCTTCAGACCCAAGGAACCAGTGCCGGCGCTCGCGCGCGGGCTCGCGATTATCCGCGCTCGGGACCGCGCTTATCCTCGGGCGCGTCGTCGTCGGATCGAGCCGACACCGAACGGTCGAGGTCGAGAATGCGTGCCTGACCCACGTAGGACTTGGTCTCGTATTTTGTGATTCTCCCGATCTTGCGGACAATTTCCGCCATCCTCTCCGCTTCGACGTAAATGATTTCAGCTGCGGAACGGGCCTCCGTGTCGCGGTCGAGATGCCGCTTAAGGAGCTCCGCGTAGCCCAAGACACTCGTGAGCGGTTGGTTCAGCTCGTGCGCTGCGGCGCCCGCGAGCTCGGCAACAATTGCCTGGCGCTCCTGCGCAAGCAGTTGGGCTTGCACTTGCGCGAGCCGGTGTTCCATCCGCATCTTTTCGCGCAAGTCCGTGAAAATCCCCACGGTACCTATGGGAACGTTCTCTTCGTGAAGCAGCGCTGCAAAGAGCGATACGGGAACGCGTTCTCCATCGGCGGCGAGCACGTCGGTACGGAGACCTTGCACTTGACCCCCTCCAGCGCGAATGAGGCGCATGACTTCCTCGGCCCCCCCCTCTGGATATAGCGTTCGGACATCCCTCCCACGCAAGTCCGCAACGGACACCCCGTACACCTGTTCTGCCGCTGGGTTGGCGAGCAGCACGCGCCCCTCCAAGTCGGCCGTGACGATGGCGTCGACCGACGCATCAACGACGCGCTGCAGGAAGTCCCGCGTCTTTTTGAGTTCGTGTTCCACCTCCCTATCGGCGGTGACGTCGCGGAAACTGCACAGTACGACGCCCTCTTCGCGCAAGACAGAGTTGAAATTGACGCTGAGAACACATCGTTCTCCGTTCTTCCTTAGGATATGCAAGTCTATGTTCTTCGGATATTGACCGCGAACGAAGCCGCCCACGAGTTCGATCGCAAGATTCCTGTCTTCCGCCGTCACAAGCTCTACGAGACGAAAGCCTTGAAGGTCGCTCTCGCTGTGTCCGGTGATGGCCCGAGCGCTCGGATTGGAAAACAGCAGCGCCCCATCGGAATCGATGACGAGAGTGCCGTCGGCAGCGCTCTCAAAAAAATCGGCATACCGCTGAAGCGCGAGCAAGCGACGCTCTGCCTCGACACGGGCGACCGCCACCTGCTTGGTCTGATCGCGAAGGGTCTGCAAGACGCGCGCATTTCGAAGCGCGATGGCCATTGCGCTCGATACGGTCGAGCAGAGTTCCAGTTCCTGAGCGCCGAAAGGGAACTGGTGCTTGGCGCGCAGGAACAGAACACCCATGGGCCGCGACTCATAGAGTATGGGCAGAAGGGCGAGTGCGCTGAACGCCGTCCTCGTGCCGGCGAGACGCGCTACTTCAAGCAGTGGATGGGTCGCCACATCGGAGATTACGAGCGGCTGGCGATTGGAAAGGACCTGGAGGATCTCGGGGTATTTCGACAAGTCGATCGGAAGGTCGCGCAGCAAGGGATCGTCGCTGGCCGCAACAACATACCCCGCGGCGTCACCTTCGCTGACGAGAACGATGCTCACGCGATCTACGCGTGCCACATCCGCGATGCGCTGAACAACGGTGAACAGAATGCCACGAAAATCCAAATTGGACGCCAAGGCCTGAGTCAACTCGAGCACGATCCTTGCGTCGCGCTCCTTCTTCGCCAGCGCCTCGGCGATTCCCCGCGCACGCAACTGCCCACGGATGCGAGCGATGAGCTCGATAGGGTTGTACGGGGTGCGCACCAAATCGTCCGCGCCTGCATCGAATATGCATGCGACCGCCTCTCCCTCGTCCGAGCCGACTTCCGCTATAGCAATGACCGGAATGTCGCGCGATCGGTCACTGTTCCGGATTCGGCGAAGAAGCTCGAGCGCGCCGACGCTCCGCGGCCCTGCGTCGAGCACGACGAGCGACGGAATCGATCGCTGAATTTTATCGAACGCCTGAGGCTCGGTGACCGCGAACACGCGCTGAAATGCCGCTCGAACGAGCACACTGACCAACTCGCCCCGATTGATCGCATCGTCGCCGACGACAAGTACGAGCCCACCGTTCACTACGGAACTCTAGGCACGAAGGAACCGGCGTTGCAACCTGCGAGAAATCTCAATCGACGAAGGGGGGCTTCGTGGTCCCCCTCGAGCTCCCTCCATCGACGAGGGTGGGGGGGCTTTGCGGCCCCCGCGAGCTCCCCCATATAACTCACTTTCGGCGGAACATCGCCGGATCGATCCGTCCACCGCGCGCCACCACATCCGCTGAGAAGCGGGGAGATGTTCCAGTGACTACGTAGGCCGCCTCGCCGGCAGCGCCCGCCGCATCCGGGCGGTACACGAAAAGATCGCGCGAGGCGATTCCCCGGTCGTCGGTTCCCACCACCTCCGCCACGCGAAGGACACGCACGCGGCCGTCCGGTTTCGCCACTTCGACGAGTACGTCGAACGCACCAGCGATAGCCTCTCGGGCGGCATCAATCGATGCACCGGGGCGAGAAAGGGCCACGTGAGACGTCAGCCGAGAAAGCGCGTGACGAAGCGATGGCGCCCCCATCCCTGCCATCACGCCCTCGGTGCCCTCACCAATTGCATCGATGGTGGCCGCACCCGTCTCTCCAGCCAAAGACGCAACGAGCAACCGGTCGGCTCCAAATCGGGACGCCGCGCGAATGCATCGGGGAGCCTGCGCACCCGGATCTGAGAGAGTTAGCGGGATTGACAGCGCCTGCGCGACGCCGATCGACTCGGCATCCTGGAGCACGATGATGCGCTCTCCTGCTGGCACCGCCGACGCCAGCGCCGACAGCATGCCAGCCACGGGAGCTGTTCCCAGCCCGACGACCAGGATGTTGACGTATGCCGTCACACACGCCTCGAGAAACGTCGCGATCGACTTCGAAAGTGCTCCCGCGCGAACGAGCTCCGCGAGTGAAAGCTCTACGCGCTTCGGCTTGCGCAGGGCGACCGCCCAATCGCTCGCGGTCGGAGGGCCAAATGCCCACATTTGCGTGCCACCCGGAAGTCGACGCTCGATGATGTCCTCACCATCGCGCTTCGGTTGGCCAGACTGATGGGCAAGCCTGAGCACGGCGCGCGCAACGGCGGCGTTTCCGGAAAATGAGGGCGGGACCGAGACAATCTGACCGCCCATTCTCTCCGCTAGCAGACGTCCATAATTCGACAAATAGGCGTCCACGACGGTGTCGTCCGAGAGAAGGGTCTCGAAGGGGCCGAGGCCGATGAGTTCCCGAAGTACGTCACGCTGCAGCTGCTCCACGTCACAATCGTCCGATAGCGCGCTCTCTCGCTGCATGGCAGTCACCTGCTCGCGAACGACGACTTCGAGCCGGCTGGCCAACTCGGGAGGCACGACTGGATCGCGATCGAGCACGGACAGGTCCTGGCCGCGAGCCACGCGATCGATCACTGATATGAGATCGGCTTGTCTGGCTGTTTCTCCGGCGGTCTTTGGGGGGACTATCCGCGTCTGCGGCGCGGGCGCAGGCGGCGGCGGCGGGGCACTCGACCTAACGGGTGGAGGCGGAGGAGTCGATCGCGAGGGGGCTGGGGGGCTCGAGCGAAGAGGCGGAGGCATCGACGGCGGTGGCACTGAGGACGCTCGTCCGCCCGCCACTGATACAGAAGCGATACCCACTTTCGGTTCCGTCCGCTGCGGAACCCTCGGCGGACCCGGAATTCGCGAAGGTGCCACTCGCACCGGACCAGGCATTGGTGGGGGGGCGCTCGACGAGGGCGAAGCCGACGGACGACTGGCAGTCATCGCTGCGGTCGGGGGAGAAAGACGCGCTGTCGGATTCAATCGCGGAGGCGCCTTAGACGGCGATTCATCCGCATCACTCGGCGTGCCCGCGCCCGCTGATGCCGAGGCCTCAACTGATTCCAAGCGCAATACGAAATCGCCGACGTAGATCTTGTCGCCGTCGCGCACGACCGTCGCTTGAGCAATCTTGCGACCGTTGACGTACGTGCCGTTGGTGCTCTTGAGATCGGTAACTACGAACCGACCATCTCGCGACAGCAAACGTGCGTGATGCTTCGACACGTTGCCCTTGCCGAGAATGAGATCATTGCCCTGCACGCGACCGACGTTGATCTCAGTCTTGTCGAAGGTCTCCCGACGTTCTGCTCCGCCCTTCTCACTGATGACGATTGTGAACATGAATGGCTGTCACGAGGTCCGGTACGCGCAAGAGCTTGCGTCACCAGCCTCCCTCGGCGGAAAAGAATAGCTGCCACAACGATTGTTGGAGGACACAGGACAACGTGTCAACGGGGTACCGCGGCAAGCCGCGAAGTGCCCCCCTGGGAGCTGGAGGAGCTCGAGGGGGGCCGCGAAGCGCCCCCTTCGTCGGGATCGTGTGGCGGAGATCGAGGTGGGCCCCGAAGCGCCACCCTCGTCGATAATGGTGCGAACACCGGAGGCGCAGCGGCCACCCGAGTACCTCGCCGAACGTCCGTACCGTCGATGTGCGAATGGGGCTTCGCCCCCCGACGCCCGGCACCGCGCAATCCGATTCGCAATGACGGCCATCGGCGGTCGATTTCCTCGAGTGTTCGTGGATTCGCGCACTAGGCACGCATTTTGTACGGGAGCCGAGGCACCGGTAACCAATGGCACTACCCTTCGTCGAGAAGTCGCCCGGACGCGATCTTCGTGCGCTGTCCATCCTCGCCAAGAGCATCTATCGCGAGCTACGCGCAAGTGGATACGAGACGCGCGATGTCATTTCCCTTGCTAGCGAGCTTCTCGCCCAAGTGACGACCGACGTCAAACTGAATCGATAGTCGGGCGAAACAGCGTCGCGAACCCTGGAGGGAAAGCGGGGCCACTCTTTTTTGGGCACACCGGAATCGAGCGATCTGATGGTCGATTGGCCGTGATAGCGTGCGCCGCCGATGGAAACTCCGGACGGTGCCTCCACCCCAAGGACTCTGTCGGTACGGGAGCGGGCGCACGCATGGCTGCGTCCCAACTCTTGCGCGCGACGCCTACTGCTCGCCACCGGGATATACACGCTGTGCGTGGGGGTGTTCGCCTGCGTCGCAGGGCCCGAACGCCTGCTGCATCACACGGCATACAACCACTACGCGCTGCTGGCAGACGCGTGGCTGCACGGGCGACAGGATCTCGCGAACGGGCCGCCTTCGTACACGATGAACAACGACTTTGCCCTGTATCAAGGCAAGACGTTCGTCAGCTTTCCACCCCTGCCTGCGGTTCTCATGCTGCCGTTCGTAAAGCTCGCTGGGAGCCCCGAAGCATTCCACGACGGTCAGTTTGCTGTGTGGCTCGCCGGGGTCGCACCGGCGGTGCTGTTCCTCGTCCTCGAGAAGCTTCGTCGCACATCGCGGTCGCTTCGCAGTGAGTTCGAAAACTTCATCCTGTCCCTGCTCTTCGCATTCGGAAGCGTCTACTTCTTCACGGCAGTCGAGGGCACCGTGTGGTTCGTCGCCTTGGTCCTCGGCGCTGCGCTTTCTGGCCTCTTCTTCCTCTATGCGCTCGATGCGGAGCAGCCGCTCCTCGCTGGAGTAGCGCTAGGCTGTGCCTGGCTCACCCGGCCATCGATCGTTTTCGCCGGAGTCCTCTTCGCGGCCGAGGCGGTTCGCGTTTCCCTTCGAGATGGCCCCGCACCGGGCTCTCCCCAATCGCTCACGAAGCGTCTGAAAGCGACGTGGGAGCGCCTCGATGTCCTGGCGCTGATCCGGCGTTGCACGCTCTTCCTAGCCCCCATCGTGTGCGCCCTTGGCGTCGTCGCGTGGTTGAACTTCGTTCGATACGACCGGTTGACTCCCCTCTACTTCGACCACGAGCTCCTCACCGTTGCGTGGCGGGCGCGCATGCTCAAATGGGGGCTTGTCGGGTATCACTATCTCGCCAAGAACATGGGCATTGCCCTGACCAGCCTCCCGTGGCTTCCTCCTCGCGACGGAGGCACCGCGTTTGGGGCCCCGTTCAAGATCAATGAACACGGATTGGCGCTCTGGGTAACGACCCCGCTCTACCTTTGGGTTCTGTGGCCCAAGGCCCTCGACGACCAGCCTGCCCGCAAGTGGTTGTACGTGACCGTGACCCTCGCCGCTGTCGTTCCAGCGCTCTTCGATCTCGGCTATCAGAACTCCGGCTGGCGACAGTTCGGGTACCGGTTCTCCAACGACTATTCGGTTTTTCTGTTCGCGCTCCTCGCCATTGGCGGACGACCGATGCGCGGTCTTTTCGCGGCAGCGGCTGTGTGGAGCGTGGCCTGCAACACGTTCGGCGCGATCACGTTTGACCGGGCCGAATTCGACCGCTTTTACTTTCGCGACGGCTCCCAGACGATTGTGTATCAGCCCGATTGATCACCGATGATTGCCGAGGGGGACGATGCCGGTTCCAAGCTCTCAGCGCGATCTCCGCGGTCCACAGGCCGAGTAGCACCAGCGCGACAGCCGGGCTCGTATCGACCGTAGCACTGCGCTGCCCGACGCCCCGGCCGAATGCCCCTTGTGCCATGGCTCGTGGACGCATGTCGAGTTCGCGAACATCGGGAGCCGCGACGCGTGTTTCCGTGTTTCCGTCGACGCTCACGGAATAGGCACCGATGTCGCCCGGCTCGAACCGCCATTGTCCTTCGGCCTGCGAGCCCGGCAACGGGGCTCGGTCCCCGCGGATGGCGACGCGATCGACTCCCGGAAATGTCCATGGTGTGCCCACTGCAATCCGTCGATCCACACCGTGTCGGCGGGCGGCTCGGACCCAACCTTCGAGCAACGCCAAGAACGCAGGACGAAGGGGAAACTCGCTGACATCGACGCCGAACGGGAGCGTCACGATCCACGCTTCGCCTCGACCGATCGCGCGACGCGCAACCATGGGAGCGCCGTCAGTCCACGGAGCGATGACAGTCAGCCCTGCGATGGCGTCCGGCGAGAGCTCCGCCCTACGCGAGGCTCCGAGTTCTGCCAGGCTCTGGGCATCCGATGCAAGCACTCCGGTGACACGCGCGGGATCGGCACCCTTGGCGCCGGTTGCCCGCCATGCCACGGCGCCTTGCAAGACCGGCTCGAACGACGCACCGAGAGGGGCGGACGCGGCACGCGGTCCGAGAGCGAGGAGCACGACTCCCCCTTGACCTACGAACGCGGACAGCGCATGACGCTGCTCGGGGGTGAGCCCTGGCGGGTCGTCGAGTAGCACTCCAAGCGCTCCGGCCAGGTCCGCGGCGCGATCCGGAAACGCGGGCATGGGACGCACGTCGGCATCGATTCTTAGGGCGGCAAGCGCTTGCTCGGCCACGGGCGCCCCTCCCGTGACGGGCGTTTCGTCGGCCGTGTCCGCGATGACCACGACTGCCGTTCGCGCTGGCTCCACGAGCGCCGTGGCCACATCGTCGCTGGAGATTGCATCGCCTCCCCGGAGCCTCGCAATAACTACCCCGCCCGCGTCATCGGCAATCCGCACAGTCATTGTCGTACGCGCCGAGTCCGTCGCGACGACCGCACGACCGACGTCCTTGCCCGTGGAGTCCTCCAAGGTGACGTCGCGCCCTTTTGCTGTCGCACCCGGACCGCACGCAACCTCCACGCGAATGCGTGTTCCTGTTCTGTCCGCGGACAGCAGACCGCAATCTTCCCCGAGTGATCGCAGCTCCGGGAGCGCGAACCAGACCGGCACGCTGCTTCCCTCACCGAGGGGCGAGGCGTCGGGACGACCGTCCGCCAGGTCGCTGAGCAAGACGACGCGCTTCTCGAGCTGGGGCAGGGGCGCCACCAGCTCGGTGGCAACCGACAGTGCATCGTCTAGATCCGTCGCCCGGTCGCTCGGGTCCACCACCAACACCGTCTTGCGTGCCGCCTCCAGATCGGTCGTGGCGGCGAGTACCACTCTCACGGGCTTCCCCGCGAGCACGACCGCGACGGCATCCCCTTCGCGAGCCGAGCCGAGCAGTTCCATCGCGGCTTCGCGCGCTCGCTCGAAACGCGTCTTCCCCTTGTCCAAGCGCGCCCTCATGCTCATCGAATCGTCAAGCACGATGGCGAGAGCGACCGAGGCCCCGCCCGGCCGCGCGAGCGACAATCGCGTACATCGGACGAATGGTGTCGCCCCGAGAGCCGCAAGCGCGAATATCGACAGAGCACGGACTGCGAGCAGCGCCGGGTCCTCGATCCGCGAGCGCTGCCTGACCATCGGGGGAGACGCCAAAAGAAGACGTGTCGGAGGAAACGGCCGAACGTCGGCGCGCCTTCTGCGAAGCCTGTGGGCCACGTAGGGAGCCACGACGAAGAGCGCTATGGAGAGCGCCAGCGCGGTTAGGAACGTCACGCGGCAGCGGTAGCACGAACTCTGTCGCTGCGAAGGGGGGCAGCCCCCACCCCTCCTTATAGAATAGAGGCGATGAGGCTTCCCTTCGCAGCTCCGCGGCGGGGAGTCGGTCGGGGCCGTGCAACCGGGGGTGGATCCCGAGCGCGCAGGGGACCCTCGACTACCGCAACCGCTCCAAAATGGTGCGCACCACCTCAACCGGATTGTGCGCGGTGTTTGCCCTAAGGAATCGACCGCCGCGGCGCATGACCGCACGCTCCCACGAGCCAGTGATCTCGCCGAGCTTTGCGATGTACTCGGCTCGCGATCCGTCGGCATCGGTCTCGACTTCCGCCCCCCCCTCGAGCGCGCGCAGCCGGACGGTCCCACGATAGGGTAGCTCGATCTCGGCCGCATCGAGCACCTGGACAACGGATAGTACACACCCGCGCGACGCCAACGCAGCGACCTTCTCCGCGGAGCCGTCGGGAGCGTCGAGCAAATCGCTCAGGACGACGACGACCGCCCCGCGGCGCGTCCTCTGGGCGAGTGTATGCAGCGCGCGGCCCAGCATAGCGGGATCGGCATACGCGTCACCTCCAGACCGAACGGCATCCAGCGATGCCACCACACGGTCGAACTGCTCGCCGCTGGCCGACCGCGGGACTGGAGCCGCGCACTCCTCGGCGCCGATGAACGACAGACTCACCGGATCGCCGCCGCGGAGGGCGATGCGCGCGAGAGCAGCCGCCACGATCGAGGCGAACGCCAGCTTCGCCCCCGGCGCGTCAGGGCCCCGGAATCCCATGGATGCCGACGCGTCGACGAGAAGGCACAGCGCACGGTCGGTTTCGGTCTCGAACTGGCGAATGACGAGGCGTTCATGCCGAAGCAGCGAGCGACGGTCGAGCCAACGCAGATCGTCGCCGCGCACGTACTCGCGAAAACCACCGAATTCGACGCCGGCGCCTCGGCGGGCACTTCGATGAGATGCGGTGAACGCACCCTCGGCCACCTCGCGGGCTCGAAGCCGCAACGGGGCGAGTGCGCCCCAATCGACGGCATGCCGGACGGAAGGGTTCGCGTTCACGGTATGGCCACGTCCGGCGGCAGAGGCGCGTCCGCCCAGGAAACTCCGCGGTCCAACAAGCCCCGCACGACGAGCTCCAATGTCTCGCTGAGACCCGCTCGGGCCAACAAATGCCGGAGAAGATCCTTCTCGCCACTTGCGTCTCCGTTCGCCCGCCGTTCCATAGCCTCGTAGAAGAAGCCTTCGCTCTTGTGCTCAGGCGTCGCCGCCCGTGCCAGGAGCTCATCCAAGTTGAGTTTGCCTTCTCCATACCGAGCCAGCAAAGACGCCCATCGACGATCGTCGGGCACTGCCGCGAACACACGATCGGGCGCACCGTCGCTCACCACATGGCGTTGGCGCTCGAGAATCCGAGTCCACAGGGCGTAGTGGACCAGATCGCCATCCTCGGCATCGACCCCCACGGCCAGCCGCAGCCACTCGCGCGCAGCGGGAAGATCGCCGCGCACGAGGGCTCGCCCGAGCAATGCTCCGACAGTCCGGGACACCTGCGTCTTCTCAGCCGGAGCGGCCGCGTAGGCGCGCTCAACCGCCCGCTCCGCCGGACCCGACGCCCCAAATCGGTCGAGCACACACGCCAACACACGCTCCACACGAGCAAGCGCACTGCCGCTCAGCCGAGTTCGCGCTTCCGCGAGCGTTCTCAATGCCTCTGCGAGCGCATCCCGGGCTGGTGCCTCCTGCCCCTCCTCGCGCAGGACATCACTCTTGGCGAGGAGAATCTCGCTGCGAAGAGCGGAGTCGCGCATGGAGTCGGCAAGACCAAGAGCACCGGCGATGTGCTCCAACGCAGCTCGCGCGCGGTGACCGCGGGCTTCGATGTTTGCGAGTGATAACAGGACGTCCGCCGACTTTTCCTCATCTGCCGAGCGCGTGAGGAGGTCCTGCGCAAGATCTGGACGACCCTCTCGGAGCTCGATATTTCCCATCGCCGCCCTCAATCGCGCACTGCTCGGGCGAACCTTTCCGCGAAGTGCGGGTTGCGAGGCGACGGCCAGCAGGGGCTGAGCCGCCCGAAAGGTCCGGCGCGCGCCGTCGACGTCTCCAAGTTCTTGTTCGCCGAGGAGAGCGTGCAGCGAGATATCGAGAGATTCTCCGACGAAGTGCGGATCCGGATGGGCCTGCACCGAGGGGACGAGCACGGCGGGCGCGGCCTCCGCCATTCCAAGCTCCTCGAGAGCGCGGCCGAGCGTCAGCGCCGCTGCCGGTGCACTCGGATCGCGGCGATAACATTCGCCCGCAATGCCGAACGTGGCCATTGCGAAGAGATCGCGGTCGTCGGCAAAGGCGTCGTTGTCGTCGTTGGCGTCGCCGCCCGTAAGGGAACGGAAGTGACGGAGCAGCGTGATGCAGGCGGCCGACGTCGCGTCCCTTCCCGCCGCAGCCAACGTCATGGAAAACTGCGAGCGTCCGGACTCGAGCAGCGAGAGGAACGGCTCGCGTCGCGCCGCTGAGAGCGCCCCAACGATATCCCCGTCGCGCAGGTACAGCGACACCAAAACGACCGGGCCCGTCTCAATCGCTCGCCACGCCTCGACACCGTCGTCGTGAGACGGAGCCGCACGCGTCTTTCGAAAGAGTTCCCGCAGAGCGAGCGCCTCCTTGACCCACGCCGTGGTCGCCCGCACGGCGCTGTCCATGGCTGCTTGACTTGGCTCGAGCATTCGTCGTCGCACCTCGATTCGCTCCACCACCCCCGCAGCGGCCGTCGGTCCACCATCGGAACGAAGAGCCTTGACCCAGGAATCGATGGCCGTCAGATGGTGCTCGATGTCAGCTCGCTCTGCACTCGTCGCCATCGGAAGCAGCACGTTGTAGAGCGCCCGCGAGCGTCCCTCGTCGCCCCGTTGCGCGAACGCCCGAGCTCCGTCGGCGAGCGCCGCGACGCTTCTCGGGCCGAATAGTGCAGGGGTCGCCTCTGCGGTGTGGACGAGGGTGAGCGCGCCGGTCAGTGCCGCCATTCCACCCTCGACCGACCTGGCGGCGAATCGGGCCTCCGCGCGAGCCATCTGCCGGAGCTCGATCGCACCGAGGCGCGCTGCACGCTCCCGCGTTCCGGGTTCGCTCACGAGGAGGTCCCGCACCGTTGCAGCGAATTCGTCGTCCAAATAGGCTCCAGGCGGAGGAGGGGGACCTTCGGCGTGGGACACCACGGCGCGTGTCTCGGCGGGTCGCGCGCATGCGGAAAACCCCAACCCGAGCAGGGCGCATGCAAGAAGCATCTCCGAAACTCGGAAAGAAACCGGCCGACAGAAGGGAGTCCTCGCGGTGCTCAATAGACGCAACCTCTCTTCAGCACGTGGGACATGGGACTCCTGGGGGGTAGCTCGAGGGGGCCGCGAAGCGCCCCCCCGTCGATGAGTCTACACGTCGGAGCCGCCGCGCACGCAGCCGATCCGCAGGCACCCCAATGTGCGAACAATCCCCCGTTTTCCGCTGGTGCCTGCGCGTGCCATCATGAAGACCGCATGAGACCAAGCGACTCGATTCGCTTCTACGCGGCGACTGATGTGGGAAGAGCTCGCGAGCACAACGAGGACAACTTCCTCGTCGACAAGAAGCTCGGCCTCTTCATCGTCGCGGACGGCATGGGAGGACACGCTGCGGGCGAGGTGGCCAGCGCGCTTGCCGTGCGCACGATGCACGAAGAAATCCGCCGTGAAGCGGACCTCCTTGCGGACTATCGAGCCGGCGCAACTGGACCCAACAAGGTTACCCCACGCGACATCGTCGCGCTCCTCGAACACGCCGTGCAGCAGGCGTGCTCGACGATCCATGAGAATGCAGCCGACGACCCCGAGAAGCGGGGAATGGGCACGACATTGAGCGGACTGCTTGTCGTGGGCCATCAGGGCTTCATCGCGCACGTCGGCGACAGCCGCATCTATCTCGCACGAAATCGTCGCATCCAGCAGGTCACCGAGGATCACACGGTCTTCAACGAGCTCATCAAGCGTGGCAAGCTCACGCGCGAGCAAATCGACA